>Ga0206131_10000163_pt1 | contig 92446 bp, 76 predicted proteins | sample Helgoland_Spring_FD_148636 | JGI IMG/M metagenome (GOLD analysis project Ga0206131, IMG submission 148636) | Pelagic subsurface seawater microbial communities from Kabeltonne, Helgoland, North Sea - Helgoland_Spring_Bloom_20160517_1 | ecosystem: Environmental > Aquatic > Marine > Epipelagic ... | reverse complement strand
GTTTGGCGCTTGCACTGATCTGCGCGAGTGCCACACCGGAAAGGCTTCATGCAGCCGATCAGCCCGGCTCAGTCGATCATAAATTGCATCGGATGAGTCCCGCTGTTGTTTCGGATTTTTTTGACACCACCCCTGAAGCGGACCGCTTTGTTTGGGTGCCTCAGCGACAAGGTTTGTCGCGATATGGCTTTACAATTCCCCGCGAGGGGTTTGGACAGGCGGAGATCTATCAGGACACATCGGACCTGTTTTACCTCAGCGATCTGCGTGATTTTGGTTTGGCCCCAGGCGGTGCCCCATCCCTCTCATGGAAGGCTATTCTCGCAAAAGACAGCATGGCGCTTGGATTGGAGGGCAGTTGGGCACCGAGCTATCGGGTTGGCGTGCGTGTGCAATCAAGCGCAGGGTCGAAAATTCAAGGGGTGCTCCGTCGTCAACTGGTTGTTTCAGAACAAACCGTTGTTGGGCTATCGGCTGAGATTGGCTCTTCTGCACCGCTTCGTTTGGTGGGGGAGGCTGTGACGTTGGCCGCGAATGAAGGCTCGGAACTCTTTGCCAATTTGGCGGTTGAGGTTGGCGGTGGTCTGCTTTGGGGAGAGGTTGGTAAAACTTGGTTTAATGTCTGGGGCAATTTAGATCTCTCCGCATCTACCTATACCCATGCTGGGGACACTCAGGGACAGGTCATGTTTGAATATGGTCGACCAAACTATAAAATGAGTTTCGGCGTGCAAGAGGTGTTCTCAAGCTCGCCGAGCTTGGTGTTGGAATTGGCGGTGCAACCCAAACGGCAAGGAGCTTTGCAATCGGAAATTGTGGTACGGAATTCTGGCTTAGAGGACTCACGGCTCAGCTTCCAAAGACAGAGTTTGAAATCCTTCAGACGGGTGGAGATGGCGCAGGTTTGGCGCGAGGGTTTGGGTTTTGAGCGCAATAAGTGATTTGAATTATTTATGTGCCCAAATACATAAGCGTAGGTAGATTTGTGCCAGGCTCCAACCTAGACATATGCCAACCACATCGGCCCAGAAATCCATAATATCGCCCTGTCGACCGACCAAGGGTTGGATAATTTCAATCATCGCGCCAAATAGGGCGGCAAGGCTCAGTATGATAATGCTGCCACTGGGTCTAAAACTGCAAATCGGGAAGGTCAAAGCCGCAAAAGCAATGCCGTGATATAACTTATCGTGACCTGAAGCGGCAGGAAGGTGCGGCACGGACAGCAACGTAAGGCCCGCAATGGTCGCAAATAAAACACCCGTGACCAAAACGTCTAAATAAAGATTTTGGATTGTTTTGGTGACATTCATGAGGGGGCCTGTCCTTTGTGCGCCTGATTTTCATACCAGTATTTGCCGCGCAACGCTAATTTAAAACACAAGCTGCGCTAAACGACGCAGGATTTAGGACATTGCCTGATTTTCTTGTGTCATTCTGTGCTGCGGCATGTCATAATGAGACCTATAACTTAGATTAATATCAAATTTTCGCGTTGTTTTTTTAAAGTACCAATAATTTTTAGTCGGATTTTTCAATGAGTTTTTTTATATTTGCATGCGTTACATCTGTGGTAGCTGGATTTGCGATTCATGTCACCAAACCGCTCCACATTCGTTACACAGCAAAGGGTCATTCTGGCTCGGCAGTTCAATCGTCGCATCGTTTGCCGACGCCCCGACTGGGCGGTTTGGCCATTCTTGTGGGCATATTGCCCGGCGTTTTTTTGCTCGATGATCACGCCCGGCAATTGGGCTTTTGGTTGTTGGTCTCCTCCATTCCGGTATTTTTGGGAGGGCTGGGCGAGGACATCGGCTTTGATATTAAGCCTACTCAGCGGCTATTGGCATCTTTGGTTTCAGCCGCTTTGGCCGGAATTCTATTTGGCTATTGGGTTCCCTATGTGGATTTTCCGGGTCTTAGACTTCTGACAAGTATGAGCCTTATCTCGGTTGTCATCACGATCATCGTCAGCGGCGGAATATGCCATGCGGTCAACTTGATGGATGGGTTGAATGGATTGTCTATTTGCTGGGCGATCTGCGCCGCAATCGCGATGGCCATTATTGCTTTGAGCCTGCAGGACATGGCAGTGTTTAGATTGCTGTTACTGCTTATCGGTGCGTCGATCGGGATTTTATTTTGGAATTTTCCTTTGGGGAAGATATTTCTTGGTGACGCTGGAGCCTATACCTTGGGGCATGTTTTGGCCTGGATCGCGCTCCTCCTTATGAACCGGCACCCGGAAATTTCGCCGCTGTCCCTTCTGTTGATTTTTCTTTGGCCAATTACCGATATGTTGCTGTCAATGCTGCGCCGTAAGAGATCTGGAAAACCTATAGGGCAGCCGGATCGGTTGCATTTTCACCAGACGGTGATGCGACTTTTAGAAATTCAATTTTTTACCCGCTCCAGAAGGAACCTAACCAACCCATTGGGCACACTTATTATTTTGCCAATGGCCATTGCTCCGATGGTGTTGGCCGTTGTATTTAAAACGCAAACGGGCGCTGCTTTTATTGCGTTTTGGGGGTTTGTAGCCCTATTTGCTGTGGCCTACCGCTGGGCACTTCGGCGCGGGGGCCAGGCCGCGAACCGTACATCGCGAAAGTTCGAACAGTCCTAGTGTTACCGCTATGAACACGGGCTGCGCAGGCGCCGAAGTGCCCCGTATTTTCAGCTCATTTCGCAACACTATATATCGTCAATGTTCCCAGTGCGCGCAGCGCGGCAGGGTATAGGTGCTACAATATTTGCTGAAAATGCTATAGAATTTCACTTGCGCTTTGCCGAGCCACCGCTGCATAAGGCCCCAGCGGCTGGGATCGGAAGACAGATGAAAAAACCTACATGGATTGTTCAAAAAGAGCGTGATAAACGCGCGGCCGCGGCGGAAACCATTTGGCTTTTCGGCATTCATGCGGTGCGCGATGCGCTCTTGAACCCAAAGAGAGTAAAGCTGCGCTTGCTTGTGACCAAAAACGCCTGTGACCGTCTGGGTGAGGCCATCGCAGAGGCCGGGTTGGAGCCTGAGCTTGTAGATCCCCGCAAATTTTCGGCCCCCATTGATCCGCAATCCGTGCATCAAGGCGCTGCTTTGGAAGTCAAAGCTCTGGATTGGGGGCCTTTGAATGAGGTGGCGGCGGTGCGACCTGGCGAGGCGCCTGTGATCTTGCTGCTTGACCGGGTGACAGATCCGCACAACGTGGGCGCGATATTACGTTCGGCAGAGGTCTTTGGCGCGGCAGCTGTCATCGCGCCGCATCGCCATTCCGCGCCAGAAACGGGCGCCTTGGCCAAAACAGCAAGCGGTGCATTGGAGCGCCAGCCTTATCTTCGAGTGCAAAATCTTGCCGATACTATGGAGCGGCTCAAGACGATGGGTTATTTTATCTTCGGATTGGACGGGGAAGCCGAGGCGACATTGGAGGCCACATTGGGCCACCACAAAGGTCCTACGGCTCTGGTGCTTGGGGCTGAAGGACCGGGCCTGCGGGACCGCACGAAGGACACTTGTGATGCTTTGGTGAAAATTTCAGCGGCCGGGGGATTTGGCTCTCTGAATGTCTCCAATGCTGCGGCCGTTGGTCTTTATGCGGTCACCTGTCGGTAACGCAAACTGGCCTAGCGATGGGCTTTTTCTTCAAGGCCGGACTGGGCTGTGCGGCGGGACAGCTCGGCCAAAACATCGTCCAAGGCGACATCACGAGAAGCCAGCATCACCAGAAGGTGATACAGCACATCGGCCGCCTCAGATGTGAGCGCTGCGTGATCGCCCTTAACAGCCTCAATCAGCGCCTCAACAGCTTCTTCCCCGAATTTCTCGGCGCATTTCTCCGGACCCTTTGACAAGAGTTGCGCCGTCCAGCTGCTGCTGGGGTCGGCGGATTTGCGCGCAATGATGGTCTGTTCCAGCTCGTGTAATATCATGACATCCTCATCGGAATTCCAGCTGCGGCCATATGGGCTTTGGCCTCTTGAATGGTAAAATCTCCAAAATGGAAAATTGACGCGGCCAATACTGCGCTCGCGCCCCCTTGGGTGACCCCTTCGACCAGGTGATCCAAATTGCCCACCCCACCCGAAGCAATGACAGGCACCGATACTGCGTCAGATATGGCGCGGGTCAGGGGCAGATTGAAGCCCGCGCGCGTGCCGTCGCGATCCATTGAGGTGAGAAGTATTTCACCAGCGCCCTTTGAGACCACGGTGCGGGCAAATTCTATCGCGTCAATCCCAGTGGCGCGCCGCCCACCATGGGTGAAAATTTCCCATTTTCCGGGCGAGACGGTTTTGGCGTCTATCGCCACAACAATACATTGGCTGCCAAAATGATTGGCAGATTGGGCAATGACATCGGGATCTGCCACGGCGGCAGAATTGAAGCTGACCTTATCTGCGCCGGCCAGAAGTAGGTTGCGCACATCTGCCGGGCTGCGCACGCCGCCGCCGACGGTCAGGGGCATGAAACATTGCTCGGCTGTGCGCCGGGCCAGATCAAACAGCGTGCCGCGATTTTCATGGGTGGCCTTGATGTCAAGAAAGCACAATTCATCGGCCCCTGCCGCATCATAGGCCCGTGCCGCCTCTACCGGGTCGCCTGCATCGACCAAATCGACAAAATTAACCCCTTTCACCACGCGGCCCTCGGCCACATCCAAGCAAGGTATGATCCGAGTTTTTAGCATGATCTGTCTCCTGCGCGCGCGCTCTGGGTCATGCCAGCGCCGCCAAAGCTTGCGGTAAATCAATCGCCCCATCATAGAGGGCGCGCCCTGAAATGGCGCCGGAGATCACGCCCGTGGCCTTCAATTCGCGTAGATCTTGCAGGCTGGAAACCCCGCCCGAGGCAATCACTGGGATGGACACGGCGCGCGCCAAGGCTTCGGTGGCGGCGATATTTGGCCCGCCCATGGCGCCATCGCGGTTGATATCTGTATAGATAATCGCGGCAATGCCGTCTTGTTCAAACTGCTTGGCCAAATCTGTCACCATAATATCGGTTTCAGTGGCCCAGCCACGGGTCGCCACGCGGCCGTCGCGGGCATCGAGCCCCACGGCAATTTTCCCTGGAAACGCCTTCGCGGCTTCGCGCACCAAGGCCGGGTTTTCGACAGCCACGGTGCCGAGGATGACCCGTGACAACCCAAGATCAATCCAAGTTGCAATCGTTGCCATATCGCGTATCCCGCCGCCCAGTTGGCAGGGCACGGACACCTTGGACAGAATATCGCGCACGCTGGCGTCATTCACAGGTGTGCCGGCAAAGGCACCATTGAGATCCACCAGATGAATCCAGCTACAACCGGCCTGCTCGAAGGCCAGAGCTTGATCTGCCGGGCTGTCGTTAAACACAGTCGCCTGGTCCATTTCGCCCTTGTAAAGGCGCACGGCTTGGCCGTCTTTGAGGTCAATTGCGGGATAAAGGATCATAGGGTCTCGCCTTGCGTAAAGTCGGGCCACTAGGGGCGCCAATTGAGAAAATTTGAGATCAGGCGAAGCCCGGTGCCTTGGCTTTTCTCCGGATGAAACTGCATGCCGATGCGTGTGCCGGAGCTGACAATCGCAGAGATTTCACCGTCATAGTCCACATGTGCCAATCTTTGGGTCACGTCCTGCAGGACAAAGTGATAGGAATGCACAAAATAAGCGTGATCGCCATTTTTCAGCCCCGCCAGAACCGGGTGCGCGCCCGTAATCACCAGATCGTTCCAGCCCATATGTGGCACTTTCAGCCTGGGGTCGGTCGGTTTAATGGGCCGGATATCTCCCGCGATCCAATTTAAGCCCGGGGTGGTTTGATATTCATGGCCGAAGCTTGCCATCATCTGCATCCCGACGCAAATGCCCAAAAAGGGTTTGGCGTCTGCTTCTACTGCCTCGAGCAGAGCCTCATAGAGGCCAGTTTTTTCCACCAAGGCCGCTTTGCAGGCGGGAAAGGCGCCATCACCGGGCAAGACCAGCCGGTCCGCGCGGCGCAGCACGTCAGGATCTGAAGTGACAATCACCTCTTCATTGGGCAATTCTGCCGCCATGCGTTCAAAGGCTTTTTGCGCTGAATGCAAATTTCCGCTCTCATAATCGATTAAGGCTGTCAGCATGAGCTTAGAGGCTGCCCTTGGTCGAAGGAATCGCATCAGATTTGCGTGGATCGGTTTCCAGCGCATCGCGCAGCGCGCGGGCGACAGATTTAAAGGCCGCCTCCGCAATATGGTGGCTGTTGATGCCATGCAATTTATCGACATGCAGGGTCATGCCGCCGTGGGTCGAGAAGGCTTGAAAAAATTCACGCACCAATTCTGTGTCGAAATTGCCGATTTTTTGGGTTGGCAGATCAAGATTCCAAACCAAATAGGGGCGGCCCGAGAGATCGAGCGCGCAGCGCACCAATGCGTCATCCATAGCCAGCAGGCAATCGCCGTAGCGCCGAATGCCGCGTTTATCGCCGAGTGCCTGGGTCAATGCCTGACCCAAGGCAATGCCCACATCTTCGACCGTGTGATGGTCATCAATGTGCAAATCTCCGGTGCAGCGCACGGTCATGTCCATCAAAGCATGACGCGCCAATTGATCGAGCATGTGGTCGAAAAAGCCGACGCCGGTCTGATTGTCGTAGAGGCCGCTGCCATCGAGATTGAGCTCGACTGAGATTTTGGTCTCTGCGGTATCGCGGGAAATGTGGACTTTGCGCATGGTCTACCCTTTATGTTCCGGGGCCTTATAATCTGCTTGCGGGCTGTTGAGAAGGGGCAAGCGTGACAAGTGCTGCATCGGTGGGGGCGGCCTAGGGGTTTTGACAAAAAAAAGGCGGTACCCAAAGGTACCGCCAGTCTATGCTTCGATTTCGGGAGGAAATTCTAGCTGCCACCTTTGTAGCGAAAAATGCTGCAATGCAACAACACTTAAGGTTGCATTGCCGCTATGTGCTGAACGCATGACACTGTGCGGATTTTATGTGCATCTGGGGGCAGATGTGATGCAAAATACACAGGAAGATCGACACCTGCGATGAGGCATAAAAAAACCCGCGCCATGCGCGGGTGTTTTTGACCAATTGGAGCGGGCGAAGAGATTCGAACTCTCGACCCTAACCTTGGCAAGGTTATGCTCTACCCCTGAGCTACGCCCGCATCCGTTTGGTGAGGCTGAAATAGCCCCAGTGGCTTTGTCCTGCAAGGGGTAAAATGCCATAATTGTCAGATTATTTTTGCCTGAGCCGCTTTGCTGGATCTTACGCTAGGACTCGGCGTCGAATGCGACGGGACATTCAGGCAGGTCAACATCCACATGATGCAGCAGTGGCGAGATTGGATCCAAAAGTAAAACCCCATAGCCGCCCGGTTCCGCGACAGAGAGACTTGAGGCCCCAGCGCCCAGAACCATAGGCATTTGATGGCAGGGGCTTTTGATCATCGCGTGGGTGACACCGCGATAGGAGGACACAATGATCCTATGAATATGGCCGTTGATGACCATCTGGCAGCGGCCGGAGGCGGCGATCAGATCGGCCACTTCGGTGCCGTTTCTAAGATGGATGGCATCCATTCCATCAAACCCGGAGCGCAGCATGTGGTGATGCGATAAGATGATCAGCGGCCCTTTGCCTGCCTCCAGCTCGGTTTTCAACCAGCCCAGACGCTCAATGCAAAGGTGCCCGCTGTGCCGGTCGTGGGCTTGTTCATCCAGCGTGTCGAGATAGAGCACATCGGTATCGCCAAAGCGGTGACGACCTTGGCGAAACCCGGCGGCAAGCTCTGGGAAGACTTCGGCAAATGCCTTGCGCCGGTCATGATTGCCCAGCATGAGCGTGACAGGGAAGGGCTGATCCGCAAGGCATTGTTTTAAAGCCTCATATTGAGCGGCACCTCCATGATGGGTCAAATCGCCCATAAGGAAGAGATGGGCGGCATCCGCATGATGCTGGGCGGCATGATCCAAGCAGCGCCGAAACCGGGCAGATGGATCTAAACCAATGATCTGTGTGCCAGGCTCTGTGATGTGAATGTCGGACATCAATAGGAGTTTTGCAGTCATACGGCCCTCCTCGCGGGGCAAGTTACCTATTCAAATTCGATCAGCAAATCCTTAGCATCAATCTGCGCACCGGGGGTGACATGCAGGGCTTTGATCACCGCATCGCGCTCCGCATGTAGGCCGGTCTCCATTTTCATCGCCTCAATGGTCAGCAGCAAATCCCCAGCGCGCACCTGCGCTCCAGTGTGGGTTGCCACAGAGGCGACAACGCCGGGCATGGGCGCTCCGATGTGATTGGCATTGCCATTTTCGGCTTTGGGCCGGGCGGCGGTTGTGGATTTCACCTTACGATTGGGCACGCGGATCACGCGGGGCTGCCCGTTCAGCTCAAAGAACACCCGCGCATCGCCCTCGTCATTGGTTTCGCCGACAGCTTGCAGCAAGATTTCAAGGGTTTTGCCGGGGTCAATCTCAGCGGTGATTTCCTCACCAGGCTGCATCCCATAAAAGAAGGTTTGGGTGGGCAGAGTTCGCACAGGGCCGTAGGTTCGGTGACGGCCCATGTAATCAAGAAACACCTTTGGATACATCAAATAGCCGTTCAAATCCTCATCATCGACCTGTTTGCCCTCCAAAAGCGCGCTGACTTCGGCACGCAAGGCCTCAAGATCGGCGGCTGGCATGGATTTCCCCGGCCGCTCGGTCATAGGGGGCTGCCCCTTGAGAACTTTGGCAGAAATACCTGCGGGAAACCCGCCGGGGGGCTGTCCGAGATTGCCGCGCATCATATCGACCACGCTGTCAGGGAAGGCGACATCGAGTGCGGGATCTTCGACCTCGGCGCGGGTCAATCCCTGCGCGACCATCATCAGGGCCATGTCGCCGACAACTTTCGAGCTGGGCGTCACCTTTACAATATCGCCGAACATTTGGTTCACATCTGCATAGGTCTGCGCCACATCCTCCCAGCGATCTTCCAATCCCAATGAGCGGGCCTGGGCTTTCAGGTTGGTAAATTGGCCACCGGGCATTTCATGGAGATAGACCTCAGAGGCGGGCGCTTGTAACCCACTTTCAAAAGCGCTGTATTGCGCGCGGACTTGCTCCCAATAGCTGCTGATCTTGCGAATTTCAGCAATATCTAAGCCGGTGTCACGCTCAGTATGGGCCAAAGCCTCTACTATGGAGCCCAAAGCGGGCTGTGAGGTGCCGCCCGCAAAGGCATCCATTGCAGCGTCCACCGCATCGACGCCGGCCTCGGCGGCGGCCAGCACTGTGGCGCCCGAAATGCCTGAGGTGTCATGGGTATGGAAATGAATGGGCAGGCCAACTTCTTGCTTGAGCGCGCCAATCAAAGCCTTGGCCGCCGCCGGTTTCAGCAGACCGGCCATATCTTTGAGACCCAGCACATGCGCGCCCGCAGCCTCCAACTCTTTGGCCATAGAGACATAATACTTTAGATCATATTTCGCCCGGTCAGGATTAAGAATATCACCGGTGTAGCAGATTGTGCCTTCGCAGACCCGATCCGCTTCGATCACCGCATCCATGGCGACGCGCATATTTTCCACCCAATTGAGGCTGTCAAACACCCGGAAGACGTCCACACCCGTCTGCGCGGCTTGGCGCACAAAGAATTGCACCACATTATCGGGGTAGTTGGTATAGCCCACCCCATTACTGGCGCGCAAAAGCATCTGGGTCATGACATTGGGCATGGCGGCGCGTAGATCGCGCAACCGCTGCCAAGGGCATTCCTGCAAAAAGCGATAGGCGACATCAAAGGTCGCGCCGCCCCAGCATTCAACTGAAAAAAGCCCAGGCAGGCCCGCCGCGTAGGCCGGAGCAATTTTGACCATGTCATGGCTGCGCATACGGGTCGCCAAAAGCGATTGATGCCCATCGCGCATGGTGGTGTCGGTCAGCAAGAGGCGGTCTTGCGCTTTCATCCAATCGGCCAGACCCTTTGGACCCTGCGCGGTCAGAATATCCTTGGTGCCCTGCGCGCGGTCACGGGCGGCGATTGGAGCTTTCGGCGGCTTCAAATCGCTGGCCGGAAGGGCCCGACCTTGGGTCTCAGGATGTCCGTTGACCGTAATATCCGCAATATAGGTCAAGATTTTGGTGGCCCGATCGCGCCGCTTGCTGAATTTAAACAGATCAGGCGTCTTGTCGATAAAGCTGGTGGTATATTCGTAATTTAGGAAGGTGGGATGTTTGAGTAGGTTTTCCACAAAGGCGATATTGGTGCTGACCCCGCGAATCCTAAATTCGCGTAACGCCCGGTCCATACGCGCAATGGCCGCCTCAGGGGTGGGCGCCCAAGCGGTGACTTTTTCCAGCAGGCTGTCATAATAGCGGGTAATCACAGCGCCCGAATAGGCCGTGCCGCCATCCAGGCGAATCCCCATACCCGTCGCGCCGCGATAGGCGGTGATGCGACCGTAATCAGGGATGAAATTATTTGACGGATCTTCCGTGGTCACGCGGCATTGAATGGCATGGCCGTCCAGCCGCACATCGTCTTGGCTGGCCGTGCCTGTGGCTTCGGCCAGAGGTTTTCCCTCTGCTATGAGGATTTGCGCCCGGACGATGTCGATGCCGGTGACCTCTTCTGTCACCGTATGCTCCACCTGCACCCGTGGGTTCACCTCAATGAAATAAAATTCCTGGCTGTCCATATCCATCAAGAACTCAACGGTTCCGGCGCATTCATAATTTACATGGGCGCAGATTTTCTTGCCCAGAGCGCAAATCTCAGCCCGCTGTGCCTCGGTCAGATAGGGGGCCGGCGCGCGCTCAACGACTTTTTGGTTGCGGCGTTGAACCGAGCAATCGCGCTCAAAGAGATGATAGATCTCGCCGAATTTATCGCCCAAGATTTGCACTTCCACATGGCGAGCCCGTTGGATCATCCGCTCCAGATAGCCCTCACCATTGCCAAAGGCCGCCTCGGCTTCGCGCCGGCCTTCTAACACCTTCTCTTCCAACTCCTCAGCATTATATATCGGCCGCATTCCGCGTCCGCCGCCGCCCCAGCTGGCTTTGAGCATCAATGGGTAGCCAATTTTTGCCGCCTCTGCTCGGATTGCATCCATATCAGTGCCAAGAACATCAGTGGCGGGAACAACCGGCACATGGGCCTCAATCGCCACGCGGCGCGCGCTGGCCTTGTCGCCCAGCTGGCGCATAGTTTCCGCCTTAGGGCCGATAAAGGCAATGCCCGCTGCGGTGCAGGCATCTACAAAATCGGGGTTCTCGGACAGAAGACCATAGCCGGGATGGATCGCATCCGCGCCGCATGCCTTGGCCACGCGCAAAATTTCCTCAATGCTCAAATAGGCGGCCACTGGCCCTAGGCCTTCGCCGATCTTATAGGCTTCATCTGCCTTGAAACGATGCAGGCCGAGCTTGTCCTCTTCGGCATAGACGGCCACCGTGCGCTTGCCCAATTCATTTGCCGCGCGCATGATGCGAATTGCGATTTCACCGCGATTGGCAATCAGGATTTTTTTGAAGTCGGCCATGGGTATTCCTCGCTACAATGCAGTTGCAGCATTTAAAGCCAGAATTCCCACGGTTACAAATTGTTTTTTAAGTTATTCTCATCAAAATTCGCTCTTTTTACAGATTTTTACGTCTGTAAAATTCAAGTTCCGATCCGGTGAAATATGCAAATATGTCAATATTTATGGAGCAAATCCGGTAAATCACTCAAATGGGTTGCTGCAATTTGGATCATATTTGAATTTAGATCATCCACCAACATATCGTATAAATGCGCTGGACCTTTTGCGCCAATGGCCCCAAGCGCATAGTGCCAAGCCCGACCCATCATGACGAAATCTGCGCCCAATGCGAGCGCCCGCAGCATGTCCAATCCCCCCTCAATGCCGCTGTCGAAAATGAGCGGTAGATTGGTCGCCGCTTTGACGGCTGGCAGCATATCAATCGCTGCCGGGCTTCCGGCAAATTGCCGGCCTGCGTGGTTGGAGACCCAAACCGCATCCACGCCAAGCCCCTCCAAAGGCGCCGCGTCATCGGGGCACATCACGCCCTTGACAATTAAGGGCCCATCCCAAGCGTCGCGCAAGAGCTTCACATAGCTGTGATCGGGTGCGGTGCGCAGCAGATATCCGACGTGGTTGTTCGAGGGCAGGGAGGCCACGCTTTCCATGACCGCCTTGCCGTAGGTTTCAATCATTTTCATGCGTGGCTTGCCGTTGAGGGCTGTGCGCAGCGCCCATTCAGGACAGCCTGCCACCTGCGCCAAAATGCGGGGAGTGAGGCGGGGAGGCTGCACCAACCCGCCGCGTATTTGCCGTTCGCGCCGCGATTGAGCTGGCACGTCGATGGTCACGACCAAAGTGGTAAAGCCCGCATTTTTCACCCGCTGGATCATATCATTGCGAATGGCCTCATCGCGCGGCGGGTACATCTGAAACCAACCCATATCGCCCAGATAGGGGGCCACGTCTTCGGGTGTTGTGGTCGCAACGGTTGACATGCCGTAGGGGATTTTTGCGCCCGCAGCAAACCCAGCCAGCGTTTTTTCCGCGCCCGGCCACATCAAGCCTGACATGCCAACTGGCGCAATGCCGAAGGGGGCGGAATAGGATTTGCCAAGAAATTCCGTCGCCAATTGCGGTTTGATTTCGCCGCGCAGCCCGCGCGGGACAAAATGAATCGCGTCCAAGGCGGAGCGATTGCGATGCAATGTGCTTTCATCACCCGTGGCGCTGTCGAGATATTCCCAAGCAAAATGCGGAATTCTCTTGCGCGCTTTGGAGCGCAGGTCGGAAATGGCGGGGTATTTTGAGTTAAGATCCATATGCAAGCGCTTACATCATTTAAATTGCGAGTTTAAGCCTTATTTTCGCTTTGCTTTGCATTTTTAAGAAAACATAAGAACACAACGCGAACAATTGTTTCACTTTGGCGCAAATGTCGCTAGATTACCTGCATGAGCAGTTTTGATGAATCAGAGGCCTTTGAGGCCGCCGCCTCCCCCAGCTTGAGTCAAATGGCCATGGCTGCCCGTCCCACGCCCTATATGGATGGGCTCAATCCGGCGCAGCGCGCGGCGGTGGAGCAGCTCGGCGGACCTGTGTTGATGCTGGCGGGGGCAGGGACAGGTAAGACCAAAGCGCTCACCGCCCGCATCGCGCATTTGCTCAATACCGGCACGGCGCGCCCCCATGAAATTCTCGCGGTCACCTTTACCAATAAGGCTGCGCGCGAGATGAAAGATCGGGTGAGCCATTTGATTGGTCAGGTGGAGGGCATGCCTTGGATGGGCACCTTTCACTCAATCTGTGTGAAAATCCTACGCCGTCATGCGGAATTGGCGGGGCTGAAAAGCAATTTCACCATTCTGGACAGCGACGATCAGCTGCGGTTGATGAAGCAATTGATCGCCGCGGCGCAGATTGACGACAAACGCTGGCCGGCACGGCAATTGGCGAGCATCATTGACGGCTGGAAAAACCGAGCCTGGACGCCGGGGCAAGTTCCAGCCTCTGAGGCGGGCGCTTATGATCACAAGGGCGTTGAGCTCTACGGTCAATATCAAAGACGTTTGCGCGAATTGAATGCTGCAGATTTTGGCGACTTGCTGTTGCATGTGGTGACAATTTTCCAAGAACACAGCGAAGTCTTGGCACAATACCAGAGGTTTTTTCGCTATATTTTGGTGGACGAATATCAAGACACCAATGTGGCGCAATATTTGTGGCTCAGGCTCTTGGCGCAGGGGCATCAGAATATTTGCTGCGTTGGCGATGATGATCAGTCGATTTACGGCTGGCGCGGTGCGGAAGTCGGGAATATTTTGCGGTTTGAGACCGATTTTCCCGGTGCGCATGTGGTGCGTCTGGAGCAGAACTACCGCTCCACGCCGCATATTCTGGCTGCGGCCAGCGCGGTGATTGATGGCAATAAAGGCCGTTTGGGCAAGACGCTTTGGACCGAAAAGGAAGAGGGCGAAAAGCTGCGGCTGATTGGCCATTGGGATGGCGAGGAAGAGGCGCGCTGGATTGGCGAGGAGATCGAGGCGGCGCAGCGCGGCACGCGGGGACAAGCGGCCTTTGATCTCGATCGTATGGCGATTTTGGTGCGCGCCTCCCATCAAATGCGCGCTTTTGAGGATCGCTTTTTGACCATCGGTCTGCCCTATCGTGTGATTGGCGGGCCTAGGTTTTACGAGCGGATGGAAATCCGAGATGCTATGGCCTATTTTCGTCTGGCGGTCAGCACCGACGATGATTTGGCCTTTGAACGCATCGTCAACACGCCCAAGCGTGGGCTGGGCGACAAGGCGCAGCAGAAAATCCAAACCGCTGCCCGCAGCAATGGCGTGTCTTTGGTGGAGGGCGCGCGGATATTGCTGGCGGCAAAAGATTTGGGCGGCAAGGGTGCCGTGGAATTGGCGCGCCTGATCGATGGCATTGACCGCTGGCACGCGCAGATTCGTCAGCAGGCCGATACTCATGTTGAGCTGGCGGAAATCATCCTCGATGAAAGTGGCTACACCACCCATTGGCAAAATGACAAAACGCCTGAGGCGCCGGGGCGCTTGGAAAACCTCAAAGAGCTGGTCAAGGCTTTGGAAGGGTTTGAAAATCTGCAAGGGTTTTTGGAGCATGTCAGCCTGATCATGGACAATGAACAGCAATCGGATGGGGCAAAGGTCTCGATTATGACACTGCACGCGGCCAAGGGCCTCGAATTTCCGATGGTGTTTTTGCCCGGTTGGGAAGATGGTCTCTTTCCCTCGCAGCGCTCAATGGATGAAAGCGGTCTTAAGGGATTGGAGGAGGAGCGGCGACTGGCCTATGTGGGCATCACCCGCGCGGAAGAAATTTGCACGATTTCTTTTGCCGCAAATCGCCGGGTCTACGGGCAGTGGCAATCGGCTTTGCCAAGCCGGTTTATTGACGAGTTGCCGAGTGCGCATGTGGATGTGCTGACGCCGCCCGGGCTTTATGGTGGCAGTTTTGGAGCCGCCGGTATGGCCTCAAGCGCTAACCCTGCGGTGCAGGAGGCGGCAGGCAGCACGATATTTGAACGGGCCAGCAAGGCGGATGTGTATAATTCCCCCGGCTGGCGGCGCTTGCAAGAGCGCAGCAGTCAACGCGGAATGCGCCAACCGGCACAAGCCAGCCATATGACCATCGATATGACAGCAGTTTCGGCCTTTTGTGTGGGCGACCGCGTGTTTCACCAAAAATTTGGCTATGGCGAAGTGCTGACCATTGAGGGCGATAAGCTGGACATTGAATTTGACAAGGCGGGCTCAAAGAAGGTTGTGGCACAATATATCCAAAGTGCCGATACGGTTGGCGACGCGCCTTTTTAGGACTTTGAGCGGTGGATTTTTCTTGAGTGGCGCGCTCGGATGCGCCACAAAACCTGCATATTCATTTCATGAAGGCGCGCGGCAATGATTCAAAATGAAGAGCCTGTAATTGCCAACTCCCTCTGGTCGGCCACTGCCAATCCTTCTGCGCCCTGTCCAGAGCTGCAGGCCGATGTCTCGGCGGATGTGGCGATTGTGGGGGCGGGGTTTACCGGCCTCTCGGCGGCGCTGCATCTGGCACAAATGGGCCGCTCGGTCGTGGTTTTGGAGGCGCAAACGCCGGGATGGGGCGCGTCAGGACGCAATGGCGGGCAGGTCAATCCGGGATTAATCGAGGCGCCAAATGACGCCATAGCGCGCTTTGGACCCGAGATGGGCCAGCGGATGATCCGGCTTTCTGGTCAGGCCGGGCAGCTGGTGTTTGATCTAATTGCCGAGCATCACATTCAATGCGATGCACGCCCAGTGGGTTGGCTGCGCGCGGCTCATAATTCTACGGGTATGCAGTCCTTGGTGCACAAAGCGGAACAATGGGCCCAGCATGGGGCAGATCTCAAGCTATTGTCGCGCGCAGATGTGGTGCAGGCCATTGGCACAAATGCCTATATTGGCGGCCTGATCGATCCACGCGGAGGCAATTTGCATCCTCTCAACTATGCTTTGGGCCTCTGTGATGCCGCCCGAGCTGCGGGCGTACGGATCTATGGGCAATCTCGGGTTGAGAAATTGGAGCGACGCGGCGCAGAGCATCTGCTGGTGACCAAGCGGGGGCAGCTGCGCGCGGGACGGGTGCTTTTGTGCACCAATGGCTATAGCGGCCCTTTGCATAAGGGGTTGCAACAGTCCGTGGTGCCGATCCGCTCTGTGCAAGTGGCGACCGAACCGCTTTCACAAGAGCTGCGCGCCGGTCTCTTGCCGGGGCTTCATGCACCCTCTGACACCCGCCGGCTCCTGTCCTATTTTCGCATGGACGCGGCGGGACGTTTTGTTATGGGCGCGCGGGGTGGCTATTCGGTTCCGGCCACGCGGGCCCGTCTCGCCCAAGCCCGCGCATGGTCCATCAAGCTCTTTCCCCAATTGGCACAGGTGCGTTGGGCGTTTGAATGGGGCGGATACATTGCCGCCACCGCCGATCAATATCCGCATTTACATGATTTCGGAAACGGCATGGCCGCGGGGCTTGGCTATAACGGGCGCGGGGTGGCGATGGCCACTGCGATGGGTAAGGTTCTGGCCGATTGGGCCTCGGGCAGGCCGCATGGGGAGCTGGATTTTCCGGTGACCCCTCTGCGGAAGATTCCTTTTCACCCGCTCTATCCCTTCGGGGTCGAGACCAAGGTTGCCTATTATCGGTTTTTGGATGGGGTAGGGCTTTAGCGGTTTGACCGCTTGCCCTCAATTTAAAGCTGCAATCGGTGCGAGGGAGAGAAGCAAAAGACCTGCCATGGTCCAATTAAACCCGCGCAGCCGGGCTGGCGTTGTCAAAAACCGCCGCATTTTCACCCCGAGCAACAGCCAGACGCTGATGCAGGGCAGGTTGATGATACCGAATATGATGGCAACCGTAATGACGTCCTTATGGGTCACAGGCTGCGGGGCATAGACCGTCACCGCGGCCAGGGCCATGGTCCAGGCTTTGGGGTTCACCCATTGAAACGCCGCGGCTTGCCAGAATGTAATGGGCTTGCCCGTGGGTTCAGGGCTGTCGAGGCTTGTGCTGGCCGTTGCCGTTTTATAGGCCAAATAAACAAGATAGATCACCGAGATCCCGCCGAGCAGCTGATGGGCCAAAGGGTAGCTTTGGAAGAGCTGTGCCACCCCCAATCCGATGGCGATAATCATAAAGGTAAATCCCAAAACAATCCCGGACGCATGGGGCAGAGCGCTCCGCGCGCCGAAATTGGCTCCAGTGGCCATAAGCATCAAGTTGTTGGGTCCGGGTGTGATCGAGGAGACAAAGCAAAAGAGCACGAGACCGGACAGCAGCGAATATGTCATGGGCCCTTGGTGTCACCGCTGCGGGCAAAGTTCAATGACCCTTCCGGTCAAATTCTAGGCAAAAAAACGACGGCATCCGGGAGGAGGATGCCGCCGCTTTTTGCAGGCTTTAGGGAGGAGAAAGCCTATTGCTCAGATCCAAGGCCTCAGGCGTTGGATCTGCAAAACTTAAGTCTGGCTTATTTGCCGAATGCGGCCTCGTGTGCGATGCCTCGGATCGCGGAGCGATGGATGCCCAGGTCGGCCAGTTCGCGACCCGTCAAGGATTGCAATTCGGAGATTGTTTTGCGGTACAGGGCACGTTTGGCCATTTGCTCACGCAAAGCGGTCCAGCGCGCTGTGAGTGCAGCACTGAATGAAGGGGCGGTTACACTGAAATCTGTTACTGTTGTCATCGTTCTATCCTCTATATCAACCGGACTGTTGATGCGCTCTATGTGGCGCGCGGGGTGATATTTCGCAACGCATGTTTGGGAATTGCCGCTATGCAGCATTTGCATGGCTCCGTCCGGGCACCGGCCCTGGGCTTGCATCAAGCGAGTTGCGGGGGCATAGCTGCGCAGAGATTTGAGGAGAGCTTGCATGCCAATCGACCGTTCTGATATTTTGGCCGCTTTGGCCCGTCTGCAATTGCCGGATGGGGGAGACCTGGTGAGCCGTGACTTCATTCGTGCCGTTGTGGTGGAGGGTGAGGCGGTGCGCTTCGTTATTGAAGCGCCAACGCCCGAGATTGCCCATAAGCTGGCCGATATTCGCGCCGCAGCAGAGCAAATTGTGATGCAACTTGACGGTGTGTCCAGCGTGACCGCAGTGGTGACCGCGCATGAGCAAAAAGCGGCGCCGCCGAACTTGAAAGTGGGTGGTCATCCCAAACCGCAAGATGGGCCGCTCAAAGTGCCGGGTGTGAACCGAGTTGTGGCGATTGCCTCGGGCAAGGGCGGGGTCGGCAAATCGACGGTGTCTTCCAATTTGGCAGTGGCCCTGGCCAAGCAAGGCCGACGGGTCGGGTTGCTTGATGCGGATATATATGGCCCGAGCCAGCCGCGTATGATGGGCGTGAGCAAACGCCCAGCCAGTCCCGATGGGAAGGTGATCATCCCGCTACAGGCCCATGGCGTTACGATGATGTCTATTGGTTTGATGGTTGATCCGAACAAGGCTGTGGTCTGGCGCGGCCCGATGTTGATGGGCGCATTGCAGCAGATGCTCAATCAGGTGCAATGGGGGGAGTTGGATGTCTTGATCATCGATTTGCCGCCCGGCACAGGCGATGTTCAGCTGACACTTTGCCAGAAAACAGAATTGACTGGCGCAATCGTGGTCTCGACCCCGCAGGATGTCGCGCTTTTGGATGCGCGCAAGGCTTTGGATATGTTTGCCACGCTGCACACGCCCATTTTGGGCATGATTGAGAACATGAGCCAATATATTTGCCCCAATTGCGGCCATGAAGCCCATATATTCGGGCATGGGGGCGTGGAGCTGGAGGCGCAGAAGTTAGGTCTGCCGTTCTTGGGCTCTTTGCCTTTGGATTTGGGCGTGCGTCTGGCCGGCGACAGCGGCACCCCAGCTGCCGCGGGAGATGGGCCGATGGCCCAGGCATATGCGGAGCTGGCGCGCGGGTTGATTGCTTCGGACATCGCCTAACGCGCTGGCAGGGCCGTCTGTGTGCAATGGTTTTGGGACATATCGCCCTATCGCTCCAGTTTGGGAAAACATGGGACGCATTTAATATCGTCAGAGTTCGCAGATAGCTGCTTGGTGATTCAGTGGTGAAATACTGGAGATTTACGCATTTTGGATCGCAAAATGACATGATTTCCCAGAATCTTCTCAAAAAAGCAAAAAAATTGGGAAATTATGGCCCGTTGGGGGCTCCACTACATTTTGTGTTATCCTGAAAGGGCTCACGCTTTATGTGGTGTAATTTTGCTCAAAATATAGAATTTTCCCTTGGGATTAGGGCGAATTTTTGGACAATTGCAAAAATTTCCTATTGATTACCATGAATTCCCATGTAAATAATTGTTCACGGAAGCGGTCAAAGATCAAAGCCCCAACTCAAGAAGGGCAAAGGCGAGCGCAGGTTGCATACAGGCACCCATTTCCAAACGAAGAGATCCGGCGCGTTCGCGAGCAGACATCCCCCCCAGGTGGCACGCGCAGCTGGACATCCCGTAAGGGAAACGTCGGCGGATTGAACAACAGCAGCAGTTCAATCCGCCGTTTTTAGTTTCGGGGCAGCGCCCCATTTAATGAGCGAGGCAGGCCCAAGTGGCACGCAGATTTAGAGGCGAAAGCCACCATAAGGTGGACAGCAAGGGCCGGGTGTCTATCCCCGCTCTTTTTCGCCGCGTGCTGGAGCAGGGTGATCCCAATTATACCGAAGGGCTGAACCCTGAGTTGGTGATTGTCTATGGCGATCATCGCCGCAATTATCTTGAATGTTATACGATTTCAGCAATCGAAGAGGTGGATGCCAAGATCGACGCCTTGCCGCGTGGATCTATGGAACGTCGGATGTTGCAAAGGCTGTTTCATGGGCAATCTTTCCCCACGATCGTCGATGACACGGGGCGGCTGGTGCTTCCGGCGAAGCTGCGTCGGAAGATTGATCTGGATGCTGAGGCGTTTTTTATCGCCGCCGGTGACACGTTCCAGATCTGGAAGCCTGAAACCTACGAATCAGAAGAATTGGCCAAAACTGAGGCTTGGCTGGATGATTTGCCTGAGGATTTCGATCCGATGGCCTATTTGGACCAAGCGGGGCAGGACTAGATATGCGGCCCGACTCCTCCCAATCTGCGCCGCATATCCCTGTTCTAATTTTACCATTGATTGACGCGGCCGCACCCATTGCGGGCACTTGGATTGATGGCACCTTTGGGGCCGGGGGCTATAGTAAATATTTGCTCGACGCCGGCGCCGATCAGGTGATTGGCATTGACCGCGATCCCAGTGTTTTTGCGATGGCTGCCGATTGGGCGCCGCAATTTGGGGATCGTTTGCAGCTTGTGCAAGACACGTTTTCCAATTTGGATCAAACCGCCGATGCGGTGGATGGCGTGGTGCTCGATATCGGTGTGTCCTCAATGCAGATCGATCAAGCAGAGCGGGGGTTTTCGTTTCAAAAAGATGGGCCGCTTGACATGCGCATGGGAGATACGGGCCCGACGGCAGCAGATCTTGTCAATAGCGCCAGTGCTGAGCAGATTGCCGATATTTTGTATAATTATGGCGAAGAGCGGGCCAGCCGCCGCATCGCCAAGATGATCGTTGCACGCCGCGAAGAGGCACCTTTTGAACGGACGTTAGAATTGGCCGGTGTTGTTGAGCGGTGTTTGCCCCGGGCGAAGCCTGGCCAATCCCACCCCGCGACCCGCAGTTTTCAAGCTCTGCGTATCGCGGTGAACGGAGAATATGATCAATTGGTCCAAGGTCTTGCCGCCGCCGAACGGGTCTTGCGCCCTGGCGGCATTTTGGCTGTGGTGACCTTTCATTCGGTTGAAGATCGCATCGTAAAACGGTTTTTCCAAGCCCGCGCAGGCACGCAGGCCGGCAGCCGATATGCGCCATTGGTCGAGGAGGTTCCGGCGCAATTTACCATGCAAAGCCGCAAGGCAATCAAAGCTTCAAAAGAGGAACTCGACGCCAATCCCCGCGCACGATCGGCCAAATTGCGCATTGGGCGGCGGACCGAGGCCCCGGCGTTGCCTGTCGATCCACGCAGCCTTGGCGTGCCGCAACTTCCACAGCGGAGGGCCTCATGAAAAATCTGTTTTTGAGCTGTTTGGTCATGGGCGTCATGGGGCTCGCCTTTTGGGCCTATACTGAAAACTATGAAACCAAGGGCAAATTGGATGAAATTGCCCAGTTGAACCGCGATATTTCGGAGGCCCATTCGAGGCTGCGGGCGCTGAAAGCGGAATGGGCCTATCTCAATCGCCCGGAGCGGCTCCTGCAGCTGGTGAATGCCAATTTTGACGAATTGAAATTGTTGCAACTGACGGCGGATCATTTTGCCCGTTTGGAGCAGATTCCATATCCTGGACCAGATTTGGGCCCAATCACTGAGCCGATTGAGGTGATGAACCGCGAGGCCTCTCCATGATTCGCAAACCCCTTCGGCCTTTGGCGCGCATATTTTCGGCCAGAACCGCCGGCGAAAATCCTGATTTGATTGAACATGCCAATCGGCGCGAGCGCATCGAGATGCAGCATGAACGAATTTTGCGCAAAACTCAGCGGCGTTTGTTTATGATGGGCGGAATATTCGTCATCAGTTTTGGCGTCATTGGTCTGCGGATGACGGCTTTGGCGGTGTCCGAGCCGATTGAGCCCAAGGCCCGCGCCACAGCGGCACAGATTTTGGCCAGTCGAGCGGATATCCTTGACCGCAACGGTCGGGTTTTGGCCACGAATATCGACACCCATTCGCTCTATGCGCACCCGCGTCAACTCATTGATCCAGAGGGCACCGCCCGGCAATTGGCGGAGATATTTCCCGACATCAATGTCGAAAAAATGGCGGCGCGCTTGTCTGGACCGCAAGAGTTTTTGTGGCTCAAACCCGCCATTAGCCCAGAAGAAAAGCAGGCCGTTCATGACATCGGTGAGCCGGGTTTGTTGTTCGGTCCGCGCGAAATGCGCCTCTATCCCAACGGTCAACTGGCCGGTCATATTTTGGGAGGTACGACCTTTGGCGCCCAGGGCGTGCATTCCGCTGAGGTCATCGGAATGGCTGGCGTAGAAAAAGCCTTTGACACCTTCCTGCGCGATCCACGATTTGACGGCCAACCTCTGCAGTTGTCGATTGATCTGACGGTGCAATCGGCGCTGGAGGAGGCACTTTACGGCGGCATGCGCTTGATGAATGCCAAGGGCGCGTCAGCGGTGTTGATGGATGCCTATAGCGGTGAGGTCGTGTCGCTCTCCAGCCTGCCAGATTTTGATCCAAACAACCGTCCACGGCCTTTGACGCAGGGCGACGCAAGCGACAGCGCGCTGTTCAACCGCGCGGTCCAAGGGGTCTATGAGCTGGGTTCGGCGTTCAAGGCTTTTACGGTGGCCCAAGCGATGGATCTGGGTCTGGTGGAGCCTGGCAGCATGGTCGATACCAAAGGCCCATTGCGGTGGGGCAAACATAAGATCAACGACTATCGTGACTATGGCGCGCAGATGTCTGTTGAAAAGGTATTGATCAAATCTTCAAATATCGGCACGGCCCGCCTGTCTTTAATGATCGGGGCTGAGTTGCAAAAAGACTTTTTGGATCGCCTCGGCCTGCTGCAAGCCACACCGATTGAAGTGATCGAGGGCCCAACCGGGCGGCCGCAATACCCAAGCAATTGGTCTGATATCTCAACAATGACGATCTCCTATGGGCATGGTATTTCGACCTCGCCAGTGCATCTGGCCGCGGGATATGCGGCCATTGTCAATGGTGGGACTTTGGTCAAACCGACGCTGTTAAAACAACCGGCCCCGCCGCGTGGCGCGCGCATTATCTCTGAAAAAACGTCCCGGGATTTGCGCAGTATGATGCGGCGTGTGGTGACGGAAGGGACCGCTAAGATGGGCGATGTTCCAGGGTATTCTGTGGCTGGGAAAACGGGAACCGCGGATAAGCCCAGCCCGCAGGGTGGCTATTACAAAGATAAAGTTCTGGCGACTTTCGCCAGTTTCTTTCCAAGCACCGATCCGCGTTATGTCTTGATCGTGACGCTTGATGAGCCCGAAGACCGCACCGGCCCGGAGCCACGCCGAACGGCGGGTGCCACCGCCGTGCCTGTTGCGGCAGAAATTATCCGGCGTGTTGCGCCTTTGCTGGGCATCGCTCCAGAGATTGAACCCACGCTACAAAATGGTTTAACATTGGCCAACAATTGATTTTTAGAAAGCGAGCCGGTGGATGGCGACCAAGAGCAAAACCCTTGCAAATTTAGGTCTGACCACGGCGCGGGCGTCTCAGCTGGAAATACAAGGCCTCGCGGTTGACAGCCGGGACGTGCGGGATGGGTTCCTTTTTGCAGCTCTGCCGGGGAGCCGCAGCCATGGGGCTGAATTTGCCCCATATGCCCTGCGCCAAGGGGCCAGTGCTATTTTAACCGATCCGGATGGGGCGGCATGGATCTCCAAAACCTGTCCAGACCACGCAGCGCAGATCTGCGTTGTCGATGATCCGCGCCAGGCGCTTGCGGCGGCTTCAGCTTTGTTCTTTGGCGCGCAGCCGGAGGTGATGGTTGCGGTGACGGGCACCAATGGCAAAACCTCTGTGGCCAGTTTTTGCCGGCAAATTTGGAGCGAATTGGGGCTGTCGGCGATCAACTTGGGCACAACCGGGGTGCAGGGGGCGTGGAGCGCGCCCTTGAGCCATACCACCCCGGAGCCCATCACCCTGCACCGGGTGTTAGCTCAGGCCGCCGCCGCTGGCGTCACCCATGGCGCGATGGAGGCCTCCAGTCACGGATTGGAGCAAAAGCGCTTAGATGGGGTGGTTTTGGCGGTGGCTGGCTTCACCAATTTCACGCAAGATCATCTCGATTATCACGCCACATTTGAGGCCTATTTTGCCGCAAAGTCAGGTCTGTTTGACCGCGTGTTGGGGCCGCAAGGATGGGCTGTCATCAATATTGATGATGCCAAGGGAATGGTGCTTTATGACGCGTGCCGCAAGCGCGGACAAAGCTGTCTGACCGTTGGCCGCAGCATCGCTGATTTGCAGATTTTAGGGCAAACATTTGATGCCAATGGACAAGAGATTCTATGCGCATGCCAGGGCACACGGTATCAGGTCAAAGTGCCTTTGGTGGGTGGATTTCAAGGGGAAAACTTGCTGTTGGCTGCGGGCATGGTTCTGGCTGCGGGCGCGGAGGCGGAAGCGGTCTTTTCTGCGTTGAAATCCGTGAGACCGGTGCGCGGGCGCATGGAATTGGCCGCCACGCGCGCCAATGGAGCCTCCGTTTATGTGGATTATGCCCATACGCCCGATGCTGTCTCAACGGCGCTGCAAGCCTTGCGGCCGCATGTGAGGGGGCGGCTTGTTGTGGTTTTTGGCGCAGGCGGAGACCGCGATCCGGGCAAGCGGGTGTTGATGGGGCAAGCGGCGGCGGCGCATGCGGACAGGGTGATCGTCACGGATGACAATCCACGCAGTGAAGACCCCGCCGCCATTCGCGCTATGGTGTTGGCTGGCGCAGGCGAGGCTGAAGAGGTCGGTGATCGGGCGGAAGCTATTTTATATGGGGTCGATGGGTTGCAACCCGGCGATTGTTTGCTGATTGCCGGTAAGGGACATGAAACAGGTCAAATTATTGGAGAAGATATTTTACCTTTTGATGACGTAGAACAGGCGAGTATCTCTGTTGCTGCTTTGGAGGATTTTGCGTAATGGCCCTATGGACGGCTTTCGAGGCTCAAGCTGCGACAGGCGGCTATTGTGCGGCGCCCTGGGAGGCTCATGGCGTGTCGATTGACACACGCACATTGCAGCCGGGGGATCTTTTTGTTGCTTTGACTGCGGCCCGTGATGGTCATGATTTTGTGGCGCAGGCCCTCGAGAAAGGCGCGGCTGCCGCTTTGGTGGAGCGGCGCCCGGATGGGGTGCCTGAGACTGCACCGCTGCTGATTGTGCCGGATGTCCTGCAGGCGCTGATTGACTTGGGCCGGGCGGCACGGGCACGTTGCGCGGCGAAAGTTTTGGCAGTGACCGGATCGGTGGGCAAGACCTCGACCAAGGAGATGCTGCGCACGGTGCTTGAGTTTCAGGGGCGGACACATGCCTCGGTGGCCAGTTACAACAACCATTGGGGCGTGCCGCTGACCCTGGCGCGCATGCCGGCGGACACCCAATTTGCCATTTTCGAAATTGGCATGAATCATCCTGGAGAAATTGCGCCTTTGAGCGAAATGGTGCAGCCGCATGTGGTAATGATCACAACCGTGGCCCCGGCGCATATGGAAGCCTTTGAAAGCCTGGAGGGTATTGCCCGCGAGAAGGCGGATATCGTGGCTGGGTTGATGCCCGGAGGCGCGGCTATTTTGCCGGCTGATGTGCCGACAATTGACATCCTTGTACAAGCCGCTTTGGCCAAAGGGGCGACGATTGTGGGATTTGGCGAGACGGCCGATGCCTTTCGCCTGACGGCGCTGGAGATGCATCACGATGTCACGGTGATCCAGGCCCGTCTGCGCGGCGCGCCCGCAGTGCTGCGTTTGAACACATTGGGGCGGCATTTTGCCGTGAACGCCATGGGTGTTTTGGCGGCGGTTGAGGCTCTGTCTGGAGATCCGACGCGGGCCGCGGTTGATCTGTTCCGCTGGCATCCTCCGGCGGGGCGCGGGCGGCGAGAGACCGTCAGCTTGGATCCGGCCGATACCAACGCCTATTTCGAGCTGATTGATGACGCCTATAATGCCAACCCTGCTTCTATGGCGGCGGCCTTGGAAGTTTTGGCGGCCTCTGATCGGCAAGAGCAGACAAGGCAGGGGCCGCGGCGCATTGCGATTTTGGGTGATATGCTGGAGCTGGGGCAGGAAGAGGCGCAAATTCACGCGCAGCTGGCCGGCAATAACCACTTGTTAACCTTGGATGTGGTGCATTGTGTCGGACCACGCATGCGTGCCTGTTATGACGCTTTGCCAGCCGCAATCCGCGGCCGCTGGGTGCAAGAGGCGCAAGAGCTGGCCTCTGGCTTGGGAGAGTTGATCGCACCGGGAGACCGGGTTTTGGTCAAAGGCTCTTTGGGCAGCAAAGTTTCACTGATTGTTGACCTAATCCGCAATTTAGGGCATCGCTCACAACCGTAGGTGTAAGGGGAATTTAAATGGTTTATTGGCTGACATTACTGTCGGATGGCGGCGATTTCTTTAATCTCTTTCGCTATATCACCGTCCGGGCCGGCGGGGCATTTTTGACATCGCTGCTTTTTGGATTTGTGTTTGGCAAGCCTTTGATAAACCTCTTGCGCCGCCGCCAGGGGCGCGGGCAACCGATCCGATCAGACGGGCCTGAGGGGCATCAATCCAAAGCGGGCACGCCGACGATGGGCGGCGCGCTGATTTTGGGGGCCTTGGTGGTCTCAACTCTGCTGTGGGCGCGGCTTGATAATATGCATATTTGGGTGGTGCTTTTTGTCACCATCGGCTTTGGCGCGATTGGCTTTGCCGATGACTATGCCAAAGTCTCCAAACAGACCTCTGCCGGGGTCTCGGGACGGGTTCGTCTCGGATTGGGGTTTGTGATTGCTCTGATCGCCGCGCTGGTGGCCGCGCAGCTGCATCCCGAAGGCCTACGCTTGCAGGTGGCTGTGCCGGTCCTGAAAGACACATTGGTGCCGTTTGGCATATTGTTTTTTCCCTTTGCTATGATCGTGATTGTCGGAACGGCCAATGCGGTCAACCTTACGGATGGTTTGGATGGTTTGGCCGTGATGCCCGTGATGATTGCCGCGGCGGCGCTTGGGGTTTTGGCCTATGCGGTGGGCCGGGTTGATTTCACCCAATATCTTGACGTGCATTACGTGCCCGGAACGGGCGAGTTGTTGATTTTCTGTATGGCGTTGATTGGCGGAGGCTTGGGCTTTCTATGGTATAATGCGCCACCTGCTGCGATATTCATGGGGGATACGGGCAGCCTCTCGCTGGGCGGGGCGCTGGGTGCTATTGCCGTTTTGACCAAACATGAGATTGTTTGGGCGATCATTGGCGGGGTGTTTGTGGCGGAGGCCTTGAGTGTGATCATCCAGGTGTTTTGGTTCAAACGCACAGGACGGCGGGTGTTTCTCATGGCGCCAATCCATCATCATTTTGAGAAAAAAGGCTATGCGGAAAGCCAGATCGTGATCCGCTTCTGGATCATTGCCATTGTCTTGGCGATGATCGGCCTGGCGACATTGAAAGTCCGGTAAATTTACATCAGGGCCGCGCGGCCATTGGAGAGCACAGGATGATAGCAGTTCAAGGAATGCATGGGCGCCGGGTCTTTGTGCTTGGGATGGGCCGCTCTGGCCTGGTTGCCGCGCAGGCTTTGGTGGCTGGCGGGGCAGATGTATTGTGCTGGGATGACGGCGAGACGGGGCGGCAGCGGGCCGAGGAGGCTGGCCTGAGCTGCAGCGATCCGCTGCGTGGCGGGCTTGAGGGTGTGGATATGCTGATCACCTCACCGGGGATTGCGCACCTCTATCCCAAACCGCATCCAGCGATTGGCATGGCGATGCAGCTCGGCATTCCTCTCGACAATGACATCGGTCTGTTCTTTCGCTCCTTTGCGACGCAATCGTGGACGGGCTTTGATATGGCGCCCAAGGTGATTGCCGTGACGGGATCCAATGGCAAATCCACGACCAGCGCTTTAATCCATCATTTGCTAGAGGTGGCCGGGCGACGCAGCCAGTTGGCTGGAAATATCGGCCGCGGGGTGCTGGATCTGCAACCGGCAGAAGATGGCGATGTGATCGTGTTGGAATTATCCTCCTATCAGCTGGAACTGGCCCGTAGTCTGACGCCCGATATCGCAGTGTTTACAAATCTCTCCCCAGATCATTTGGATCGCCACGCAGGATACGGCGGGTATTTCGCCGCCAAACGCCGTCTGTTTGCCGAAGGCTGCCCGGATGTCGCGGTGATTGGCGTTGACGAGCCGGAGGGGCAGTATTTGGCGACGCAATTTTCCGATCACACCCATGATGATCGGGTGATCCGTGTCGTCTCGGGACAAAAACCAAAAGGCAACAACTGGCAGGTAACGGCGCGCAAAGGGTTTTTGGCAGAAAGCCGCAAGGGTCGGCAAATCGCCTCAATTGATCTGCGCGATATCCCGGGACTGCCAGGGGCGCATAATCATCAAAATGCCTCTGCCGCCTATGCGGTGCTGCGCGCTTTGAATGTGGCGCCGCGGGTGATTGAAGAGGGGCTTCGCAGTTTCGCAGGCCTGCCTCATCGTAGCCAGATGATTGGTGAGATATCCGGGGTGCGCTTTGTGAATGACAGTAAGGCCACGAATGTCGACGCTGCACTCAAAGCGCTGAGCGCATTTGACAATATCCGCTGGATCTGTGGAGGATTGCAGAAGGAGGGGGGGCTCTCTGCGCTGCAACCGGCCTTGGGGCATGTGCAAAAGGCCTATGTGATTGGCCGTGAGGCCGAGGCTTTTGCCATGCAGCTTGATGTGGACTGCGAAGTGTGCACCACGATGCAAGCGGCAGTCCGAGCCGCCTATGCGCAAAGCCAACCTGGCGACGTGGTCCTGCTCGCCCCGGCTGCGGCGAGTTTTGACCAATACGACAGTTTCGAAACCCGCGGTGAAGATTTCATCGCACAGGTCGGGGCGATTAAAGGGACGTGACCCGCGCCACCGGCCTTTTGGTGATAGAAGGCGGGATGGGGTGCACGGGTATTTTGAGCGCGTGAACATAAGTGTTAGGACATATTATGATACCAAAAAAATTGCATTTTGTGTGGGTTGGGGATGAAAGCAAAAGGCCGGACAATTGCATCCAGTCTTGGGCCAAGTTGAATCCAGAGTATGAAATTGTCATCTGGGGAAATACGGCGCTCGCAGAATACTCTTGGGTGAACAAAAAACACATGGACGCTATGTATTCGCGTGAACTCAATGGGGTGGCAGATCTCATGCGCTATGAAATTTTGTTCAATGAAGGTGGCATTGCGTTGGATGCGGATTCACTGTGTTTGCGGCCATTGGAAGATTGGTTGCTGGAACCAGCCGCCTTTGCCGCTTGGGAACATGAACACATTCGTCCGGGACTGATTGCTGCCGGGGCTATGGGTGCAGAGCCAGGCAATGAGTTTTTTGGCGCCTGCGTGAAACGCCTGTCCAAAAAATGGCGCGTGACCAATAAACGAGCATGGAAGACAGTTGGGCCGCAACTCATTACAGATGTTCACAAAGAGACGCGCTATGATCTCACCATATATCCGGCACATTTTTTCTATAAAAGCCACCATTCCGGTTGGAAATACACCGGATCAGGGCCTTGTTTCTCGGATCAATTTTGGGGATCAACCTATGGCTATGAGAACATCACGTGAGGGTTCACGCCCTAGGGTTGATGGCCTATTGTGGTCAACTGTATCCAACAGACAGGCGCGCTGCCATTAACATGTGATCCAAGATTGTGGGAGCATATCGGGGTTTCGCGCGGCGGGATCCGCATACCAGTTTTTCGGCGCGACGATGATTTTTTCTGGATGGCTGTTCAACCAGGCCCCCCACCAAGAAAAGGAGGAATTGGCGATGATATGATGCCTGCAGCTGGACATGAGCCGCAGATCTTCATAATTCGTGGCGTCATCGTTGATGTCGACAAAAACGGTTTCATATTGGGGGATCAGGTTGTGTTTCACCCAAGCGATATCATCTGAAAAAATATAGAAGACCGGCGCTTCTTGCATGTGCCCCGCAATATAATCAATGGCGGCCTTATAATACCCCAGGTCACAGGTCCCGTGATGGGCATTTGCCATTGGGTTTGTGACATAATCACCGCGCCGAACATGCAGCGAGACTGCAGTGTGCGATGTGATTTGTTCCAAAAGGGCTTGGTTCTGCGCCGATGGCGGCGTGAGGAATTGGAGGTCTTCGCGGATCTTATCCTCGAACGCCTTGAAAAATTTTTCGCTTTGCCAATAGCCCTTGAGCCGCACATGAGGGCCCAGGGATGCAAAACGCGGATCATAGCCGAGTGCAGTTTCCCGAAAGACCCGCGCAGGCCCATGTTGCAGGAAACTTTGGACCGAGCGAAGCCCCAATCGGCGCAGAGGCCTTGTTGACATAATAACCTCAGACCGAATGTCGAAATGCCCAAGGTCGAACCTGCGCGTAGTGATATTTTCCTGCTCTCGCCCGTCCCAAAGGAGCCGCAATTTCACATTGTGGCGCAAGGAGAGCGCCCTGCCGCAGCAGTATTGAAACAGTTGATTCCCAAGACCTCCAAAGATATGAGTTGTAATCATTTGTTCAATCTCCAAGTCTTATAATTACGGGGCCAGTGCAATTTAAAACGATGCAGCCTCTGCTCTTACGCCACCCTTTTTAGAGCCAATGTTTCTGTTGGGATAGGCGGGTTGAAAATATTATTTATCACATGCGGCTTTGGATGCTGCAAAAGGAATATTTTATGAGATTTCTCCAGTCTTTGGAAAAAAACTATAGAAGGCTGCGCGACGACTATCGTCGCAGGGCACAGAATGAAATTCTCAAGCAGCGTTGGGCGGGCAAATCTGATAGGCCCCCCGTTGCGCAGGCCAATGGCCCGTCAGGGCTTGATCGCTGTGAGATTCACTACATAAACTTAAAACATCGCGAGGACCGGCGGGCGGAAATCCAATCTGAGTTTAAGGCACTCGGTGTCACGCGCTTTGCGCGCTTTGAGGCGATTGCAGATGCCAATGGTGCGCTGGGCTGCGCCAAGTCTCATGAAACCGTGCTTTCGTCGGCGTCAATCTTAGAAGATCAGCTGCTGATGATATGCGAGGATGATTGCCAATTTATTGCAGATCGCGCGGCAATAGATGCAGCGATTGAGGAGTTTTTCTTTAACCCGCATTTGGATGTGCTGTGTCTCGCATATAATGCGGAAAACGGGTTTGCAATTTCGCAAAACCTGATGATTACCTCTGACACTCAAACGATGAGTTGCTATATTTTAAAAGCCCCCGCTACTGCGCCGGTGTTGGACTCGGTGCGCTTCAGCGTGGACAATTTATCGCGCGGGGGGGCGGGGTATGACTATGCGATTGACCGGGTTTGGAAGCGATTGCAGCGGCAGATGTTTTTCGCCCTCACAAAAGATCATTTCGCCCGGCAGCGGCCGTCTTTTTCAGACATCGAAAAAAGTCATCAAGATTATGGGTTATAACCCGGCGTCCTAAGTGCTGGGGTCGCATCATAAACCCGCTTTAATCGCCTGCCCCGCCACCCAGCCAGAGGACCAGGCCCATTGGAAATTATACCCGCCGAGCCAGCCGGTGACATCCACACATTCGCCTATGAAATAGAGACCGGGTTGGGTTTTTGCCATCATGGTTTTGGACGAGAGTGCGGCCGTATCCACCCCGCCGACCATCACCTCGGCGGTGCGATAGCCTTCGGTGCCAGCTGGGGTGAGCTGCCATTGGGTGAGGCGCGCGGTCAGACCGTCCAATTGCGCGGCTGTGAGATCGGCGATGCGCTCGGGCAGGGCGAGATCATTCAGCACCACGGGCACCAGCCGGGCTGGCAGAAGGCGGGTGAAGATGGTTAGCGGTGATTTGCGTCCTTCGGTTTCCTTTGCCTCTCTGACCGCGCGGCGCAGCTCCTCTTCTGGCAAAAGACCCAGAGTGAGCACGTCGCCGGGCGACCAATAGCTAGACACTTGCAAAGCCGCCGGCCCGGACAGGCCGCGGTGGGTGAAAAGCACAGCTTCGTCAAAGGCGGTGCCATTGGTTTGCAATCGCGCGGGGGCCGCGACGCCGCTTATGGACTTAAAAGCTTCATGCTGCGCGCCGGAAAAGGTGAAGGGCACCAATCCCGCATAGGTTTCGGTCACAGGAAGGCCGAATTGCTGGGCGAGGCGGAGGGCAAAGTCGGTGGCCCCCATCTTTGGGATGGGCTTGCCACCGCAGGCGACCACAAGATTGCGCGCTGTGACCGCGCGCGGCCCATGCGGGCAGCTAAGCTGGATCGCGTAACCACCTTCAATCTTTGTGACGGATTGCACAGTGGTGTTGAGCTGGACCTGCCCGCCGGCCTCGGCCACGCCTTTGAGAAGCATGGCGACAATCTCTTTGGCGGAGGTGTCGCAAAACAATTGCCCCAGTGTTTTCTCGTGATATGCAATACCGCTGCGGGCCACCCAATCGATGAAATCCCATTGCGTGTAGCGGGCCAATGCGGATTTGGCGAAATGTGGATTGCGGCTGATATAATTCTCCGCTGAGGCATATAGGTTGGTGAAGTTACACCGTCCGCCGCCGCTGATGCGAATTTTCTCGCCTGCGGCCTTGGCATGATCGATCACCAAGCATTTGCCTGGCGCTTGCGCGGCGCAGATCAACCCAGCGGCTCCGGCGCCGATAATGAGTGTGTCAAAGTCCATAGGCGATGACTTGCCTGTTGTGGCGCAAATGGCAAGGCAATTGGCACTGGAAAAATGTGCAGAGTCCGGCTAATATTGGCTCAGACCTCAAAAATGGGGCGCAGTACAGGCGGTTTTAAGATGACAGAGATGGTACATGGGCCTTTGCCCGTTGAAGTGCGCGATCCAATTTTACCCCGGTGGTGGCGAACCGTGGATCGGTGGACGATGGCCAGTGTTTTGTTTTTGTTTATCTTTGGTTTGATCCTAGCCCTTGCAGCCTCTCCCCCTTTGGCAGAGCGCAACAATCTTGATGCATTTCATTATGTGCACCGACAAGCGGTCTTTGGGGGTTTGGCCCTCCTGGCCATGACCATCACATCAATGATGTCGCCCGATACGGTGCGCCGCTGGGCCACGGTGGGGTTTGGCTGTGCGCTCCTGGCGTTGATCTTGCTGCCGATCTTCGGAACAGATTTCGGCAAGGGCGCGACACGCTGGTATTCGTTTGGCTTTGCCTCCGTGCAGCCCTCTGAATTTATCAAACCGGTCTTTGTTGTGTTTTCAGCCTGGTTGATCTCTGCCTCCTTTGAGCCAGGCGGACCTCCGGGCCGGATGATGTCTTTTGCCGTGGCAGTGGTGATCGCCGGGTTTTTGGCGCTCCAACCGGATTTTGGTCAGGCCAGTTTGATCCTCTTTTCTTGGGGCGTTATGTATTTTTGCGCCGGAGCGCCGCTTTTGTTCATTCTATCCATGGCCGCCGCAACAGTTTTGGCCGGTTTTGTCGCCTATAATTACAGCGAGCATTTCGCGAGGCGCATTGACGGCTATATGGCGGCAGACGTGGATCCCAATACCCAGCTTGGATATGCGGCCAATGCCATTCAGGAGGGCGGCTTGTTTGGTGTGGGCACCGGTGAAGGCTCCGTGAAATGGTCCTTGCCCGATGCGCATACGGATTTCATCATTGCTGTGGCCGCTGAGGAATATGGCGTGTTGATGGTCCTCGTCATTCTGGGGCTCTTTGCTGTGATCGTTCTGCGAACGCTGGCCCGTTTGGTGCAAGAGCGGAACCTTTTTGTGCGTCTGGCCGGGACGGGTTTGGTGTCCATGTTTGGGGTGCAAGCCATGATCAACATGGGTGTTGCGGTGCGTTTGCTGCCGGCGAAGGGCATGACGTTGCCCTTCGTCAGCTATGGCGGTTCATCTTTGATTGCCGGCGGCATTGCTCTGGGTATGATCCTGGCCTTGACGCGCAGTCGCCCCCAAGGGGCTTTGAGCGCTGTGATGCGTGGATATTGATATGACACAACCTCCTCTTTTGGTTCTCGCAGCCGGTGGGACCGGCGGGCATATGTTCCCGGCGCAGGCCGTGGCTGAGGTCATGTTGGCGCGTGGCTGGCGGGTGGTTTTGTCCACCGATGCCCGCGGTGCGCGCTACACGGGCGGGTTTCCATCTGATGTTGTGATCGAGCAAGTCTCCAGCGCCACTTTTGCCAAGGGCGGGCTGATGAGCAAAATCTTGGTTCCAATCCGTATTGCATTGGGCATCACCACCGCACGGCGCAAAATGCGCCGGGATCGGCCAAATGTTGTGGTGGGCTTTGGCGGTTATCCGGCGATACCGGCGATGGGGGCTGCGACCTCGCTTGGTGTGCCTTGTATGTTGCATGAGCAAAACGGGGTTCTGGGGCGCGTCAATCAATTGTTTGCGCCGCGGGTCAATCAAATCGCCTGCGGCACATGGCCGACTGAATTGCCGCACGGGCTCACGGGTCACCATGTGGGCAATCCGGTGCGCGCGGAGATTTTGGCGCGCCATGCTGCGGGCTATATCGAGCCAGGCGATCATCCCATGAGCCTTTTGGTGATCGGGGGGTCGCAGGGGGCGCGGATCTTATCGGATGTGGTGCCTGCGGCGATTGCGTTATTGCCAAAGAGCTTGCTCAACAACCTGCGGATTGCTCAACAGGCCCGCGAAGAGGATCGCGCGCGGGTGCAGGCGGCCTATGACGATATGGGGCTACGCGCCGATGTCCGGTCTTTTTTCGACGACATCCCCGAGCGCATGAGTGAGGCGCAGCTGGTGATTAGCCGCTCTGGTGCCTCCTCTGTGGCCGATATCTCCGTTATTGGCCGCCCGTCGATTTTTGTCCCACTGGCGGCAGCCATTCGTGATGAGCAAACCGCCAATGCTCGCGAGTTGGTCGCGGCGGGGGGCGCGCGGCTTCTGACCGAAGACGCCTTTACGCCCGAGGCTTTGGCCGCTGAAATTCAAGATATATTAACCAATGGCCCTCAAGCCCATTCCATGGCCGAGGCGGCGTTGCGCTGCGCCAAACCTGAAGCGGCAAACACCCTTGCGGATATGATCGAGGCCTTGGCCAGGGAGACGTGATGAATAAAGTAACCAAACTGCCCGGCGACATTGGCGCGATTCATTTTGTGGGGATCGGCGGCATTGGCATGTCCGGCATTGCCGAGGTTCTTTTGGATCAGGGATATCGGGTGCAGGGATCTGACTTGAAAGCCTCAAAGATCACCCGGCGGCTTGAGCGTTTGGGCGCCACCGTGTTTTTGGGGCAGAGGGCTGAGAACTTGGCCGGTGCTGAGGTGATTGTTGTCTCCACAGCCATCAAGCCGGGAAACCCTGAATTGGATGAGGCGCGCAAGGCCGGCTTGCCGGTGGTGCGGCGTGCAGAAATGCTGGCGGAATTGATGCGGCTCAAGTCGAATGTGGCCGTGGCCGGCACCCATGGCAAGACAACCACCACGACGATGGTCTCAACCTTGCTGCATGCGGGTGGGTTTGATCCGACGGTGGTGAATGGCGGCGTCATTCATGCGTTTGAATCCAATGCCCGCACGGGCCAGGGAGAATGGATGGTCGTTGAGGCAGATGAAAGTGACGGGACATTCAATCGCCTGCCCGCGACCATTGCCGTGGTCACCAATATTGATCCTGAGCATATGGAGCATTGGGGCAGTTTCGACAATCTGCGCCAGGGCTTCTTCGAATTTGTGCATAATATCCCATTTTATGGTTTGGTTGTCTGCAACACTGATCACGCCGAAGTGCAGGCTTTGGTCGGTCGCATTACCGATCGCCGGGTCATGACCTATGGGTTCAACGCCCAAGCGGATGTGCGGGCTGTCAATCTCGCCTATGAAAAGGGTGCGGCGTTTTTTGATGTGGCGTTGCGTGATGGTCGGGTGATTGCCGATTGCACCCTGCCAATGCCGGGCGATCACAATGTCTCGAATGCTCTGGCGGCGGTGGCCGTGGCGCTGCATTTGGGTATGAGCGCGGAGACGATCCGCGATGGCCTGCGCAGTTTCAAGGGCGTTAATCGCCGCTTCACGCGGGTGGCAGAAATTGACGGGGTTACGGTTATCGATGACTATGCTCATCACCCTGTGGAAATTGCCGCCGCTCTCAAAGCGGCACGCCAATCACATGCGGGCCGGATCATGGCCGTGCATCAACCGCATCGCTACTCGCGTCTCAGTGATCTGTTCGAAGAATTTTGCACCTGTTTTAATGATGCAGATGTGGTTGGGATCACGGATATTTTCGCCGCAGGCGAGGCGCCCATTGAGGGGGCGGACCGTGACAGCCTTGTCGCTGGATTGACCAATCACGGGCATCGCAACGCGGTTGCGGTTGCCGATGAAGCAGCGCTTGGCGCGTTTCTTGCCGAGCAATGCAGACCGGGTGATATGTTAATCTGCCTTGGGGCGGGCTCGATCTCTGCTTGGGCGCATGGGCTGGCAGGTGAGGTTGAATAAGCGCTAGGCGGAACCCTTGCTGGGGCGGGTTGCCAGATAGACCCCGCCACCTGACACGAGAAGACCAACCCAAGCCAAAAGAGGCATTGGCTCGTCCAGGGTCAGCCAAGCGATCAAAGCGGCCAGCGGCGGGACCAGGAACAGCAGGGTCGAAACCCGAGAGACTTGCCCGGCGCGGATCATAGCCAGCAAAAGACCAACCGCCACCACAGAATTTCCAATGACCAAATAGGCCAGCGCCCAATAGAATGATGGCGTCCAATTTACCGCGGCAATTTCGGCCCAGTTCAGAAAGGGCAAAAGCCCCAGGAGCCCGGCGCTATAGCCAATCAAATTGGCGCTCACCGGGTGATGCGACAAGCCAAAGCGTTTTTCCCAAAGGGTCGCGAGGGTTATGCCGGCTAAGGCCAATGCGGCAAAACCAAAGCCGGCCAGCGGCGGCGGCCCAATCTCCAGACGCGCGACGATGACCGTGAGGGTGCCGATCATGGCAATCGCAAGGCCAAACCATTGCAGCCAGCTGACCGCTTCGCCGGTCCAGCGCGGCGCCAAAAGGGCAACCAAAATGGGCTGCAAGGAGAAGATGAGCGCCGCGGTGCCAGCGGCCACGCCATTGACAAAGGAAAAATACGCCATGCCGAAATAGACGGTTTGCATCAAGACCCCCACAAACCCAAGATGAAGGTAACCGCTGAGGGTTTTGGGCAGCGGTGGGCGCAAGATCGCAAATAAGGCCGCCATTATGGCAATAACGGCCGCAAATCGCAAAGCCAGCAAAGCCATGGGGGCGGCATCGACAAGGGCCACTTTGGCCACGACATACCCTGCCGACCAAAGCAGCAGGAACAAAAGCGGCGTGATGGCCAACCAAAGACGTTGCATGCGGTCTCCTCAGATCGATGGGCCTAGGATGGATCATTTTGGGGGACAGATGTACAGTGTGATTTGACCTAACGGCTTTGACTTGGCGGCCATGATCCGGTCTAAGCAAAGAGACTTAACTAAGGCGCAGATGATGACTCTTCCAACTCCCCGCGGGCGCTTGACGCTGAACCGCTCTTTGGCGGATCTCACATGGCTGCGTGTGGGGGGGGCCGCGGATGCGGTGTTCCAACCGGCTGATCGGCAGGATTTGGCCGAATTTTTGGCGCAACTGCCACAAGAAAATGCGATTTTTCCAATGGGCGTTGGGTCGAACCTGATCGTACGGGATGGCGGGTTGCGGGCGGTGGTGATCCGTCTGGGGCGCGGTTTCAACGCGATTGAAATGGACGGTGATAGGATCCATTGCGGTGCGGCGGCCTTGGACAGCCATGTTGCGCGCAAAGCGGCGGAGGCCGGTCTTGATCTGACGTTTCTGCGCACGATCCCTGGCACTCTGGGCGGCGCGCTCAAGATGAACGCCGGCTGTTATGGGTCATATATCGCTGATGCTTTTGTCGGCGCAAGTGGCTATGATCGAGCCGGCCGCGCGGTATCCTATGACGCGAAAACCCTTGGTTTTTCTTACCGTAGCAGTGATTTGCCGCAAGATGTGGTCATCACCGATATCACCTTGCGGGCTTTGGGCCGGGACGAGCCGGAGCGGCTGCATCAAAAGATGGCGGCGCAACTGGCCAAGCGTGATGAGACACAGCCCACCAAGGACCGTACCGCGGGCAGCACCTTTCGCAATCCGGCCGGATTCAGTTCGACAGGTCAGGCCGATGATATCCACGACCTTAAGGCTTGGAGCTTGATTGACGCGGCCGGATGCCGAGGGCTTGAGCTGGGCGGGGCGCAAATGTCACCGAAACATCCCAACTTCTTAATTAACACGGGCAGGGCCACGGCAAAAGATCTTGAAGCATTGGGGGAATTGGTGCGAAAAAAGGTTTACGATAAGAGTGGTTTGACGTTAGAGTGGGAAGTAATGAGGGTCGGAGACCCCAAGGACGATTAAACGCGATTCAAATCGCGGCAACAAAAGCCCCAAAGAGGGCGAAATATTGAGCGAGAACAGTGGGTATGTCGAGCAGGACTCCCAAGACTGTGGCCGTTTTGATGGGTGGGCTAGGCGCGGAGCGCGCGGTCTCCCTGTCGACAGGTCAAGAATGCGCCACCGCCTTGCGGCAGGTGGGCTATCGGGTTGTTGAGATTGATGCGGGCGCCGATCTCGTTGCCGATTTGCAGCGGGTGCAGCCCGATGTGGTCTTCAACGCGCTGCATGGTCGATGGGGCGAGGATGGCTGTGTGCAGGGTGTGCTGGAATGGATGCAAATTCCATACACGCATTCAGGTGTGCTCAGCTCAGCGCTGGCAATGGATAAAGAGAAAACCAAAGAGGTCTTCCGCGCCGAAGGCCTGCCGGTCGTCGAGAGCTTGTTGATTGCGCGCGCAGATCTGGGCAAGACGCATCCGATGGCACTGCCTTATGTGATTAAACCTAACAATGAAGGATCCTCCGTTGGGGTCTATTTGGTCGAAGAGAGCGCGCTTTCCCCGCCGCCCCTGTCGGATGATATGCCCGATGTGGTCATGGTGGAAGCCTTCGCGCCGGGCCGTGAGCTGACCACAACCGTATTGGGCGCGCGGGCTCTGACGGTCACGGATATTTTGACCGATCGCTGGTATGACTATGATGCGAAATATGTCGAAGGCGGGTCTCAGCACATCGTGCCGGCCAATTTACCTCAGGATATTTTCTCGGCATGTTTGGACTATGCGCTGAAAGCGCATGAGGTTTTGGGTTGCCGCGGAATCTCGCGCACAGATTTTCGTTGGGACGAGGGCCGCGGGTTGGATGGTTTGGTCCTGCTGGAAACCAACACCCAGCCCGGTATGACACCAACGTCGCTCTCGCCAGAACAGGCTGAAGCAATGGGTATTTCTTTTCCCGATTTGTGCAAATTTTTGGTGGAGGATGCCTCATGCAACCGTTAAGTGCACCCCCTCGACTGATTGCGCCAAAACGTGGCGTGGACACCTATGTTGCGGTGGATCCGGCACCGTCGGTTCTGAGCTATCGGATGCAGCGCCTGTGGCTCACACCGATTTTTCGCGCCTTTGTGCGGGTGGGGCTGCCAGCCGTTTCAATTGTGGGTTTGGTTTGGATGTTTTTGTCTCATGATGAAAATCGGGCCTATCTGCGCGGTTTGGTCCAAGAGGCACAGGTCAGCGTGCAAAACCAACCGGTGCACCAATTGCAAACCTTGACCATTGAGGGCGCATCGCCGCTCTTGGCCCAGGAAATTCGGACAGAATTTGGCGATCTCTTTCCCATCAGTGCTTTTGAATTGGATCTTGAGGCCATGCGCCGCTGGATCATGGATATCGCCTCGGTGGAGCATGCCGCGGTGATTGCATCCCCCGGCGGTTTGCTTTCGGTGCAGGTCAGCGAAATTGCGCCAGAGTTCATTTGGCGCACAGTCGAGGGCCTGCAACTGGTCTCGTCGCAGGGCGAGGTGTTGCGCCGGGTTGAGCGGCGCGCTGATTTTGCGCATCTGCCTTTAATTGCCGGAGAGGGGGCTTTGGAGGCCCTGCCGGAGGCACGGGCTTTGCTGCAGACCGCCGAGCCGGTCGTCGATAGATTGCGCGGTTTGGTGCGCATTGGTGAGCGGCGCTGGGATGTGGTGCTGCTTGATGGGCAAACAATTGCCCTGCCAGAAGCCAATCCTGATCCTGTTTTGGCGCAAGTTCTCGTGCTGAGCGCGGCGCAGGATCTGTTTGAGCGCGATATCTTGATGATGGATTTTCGCAATCCACGCCGTCCTACTTTGCGTCTACGTCCGCAAGCTCTGGCGGGATTGAAGCAGGTTAAGGGCGTGACATTTTCGGAGTTTGCCAAATGAATGATCTTTACCAAGCCCAACGGGCCATGCGTGCTTTGCGCACCACCGCTATTCAACGCGGTGTGATCGCGGTGATGGATGTCGGCAGCTCAAAAGTGGCCTGTTTGATTTTACGGTTTGATGGGCCGAGTGAAATTTCATCCGGTGAGGTCATTGGCTCCATGGCCGGGCAATCGAGCTTTCGGGTGATTGGTGCGGCCACCACCAAATCGCGGGGCATGCGCTTTGGTGAAATTGAGTCGATGGCAGAGACCGAACGGGCGATCCGCACCGCGCTGCAAGCCGCTCAGAAAATGGCCCTGGTGCGGGTGGATCACGTGATTGGCTGTTTTTCCGGTGGGGCACCGCGCAGCTATGGGGTGTTTGGCGAGGTTTCGATCGAGGATGATGCGGTGCATTCGCAGGATATTGGTCGGGTGTTGGCCGCCTGCGATCTGCCAGATTTTGGCGAAAGCCGTGCCGTGATGCATGCGCAGCCGATTAATTTCACTCTGGATGACCGCGCTTGGATGGCCGATCCACGTGGCCATGTTGGGCAAAATCTGTCCGCTGATTTGCACATTTTGACCGTGGAGGAGCGTGCCATACAAAACCTCAACCACTGCGTGAAGCGCTGTGATGTTGAGTTGGCCGGCGTGGCCTCTTCGGCCTATGTCTCGGCACATGCAGCTTTGGTTGAAGATGAGCAAGAGCTGGGTGCGGCCTGCATTGATATGGGCGGCGGCGCGACGGGTGTCTCTGTTTTCTTCAAAAAACACCTGATTTATGCCGACAGCGTGCGTATGGGCGGCGATCATGTCACCAGCGATATCTCCATGGGTCTGCAAATTCCAACCGCTTCGGCAGAGCGGCTCAAAACCCTGCACGGGGGCGCGATGGCCATGGAGGTGGATGATCGTGAGATGATTGAAACGGGCGGCAACAGCGGCGATTGGGAACATGATCGCCGTCAAGTTAGCCGATCAGAACTGATCGGAATTATTCGCCCAAGGATTGAGGAAATTCTTGAAGATGTCCGTGACCGGCTTGATGCGGCTGGCTTTGATAACTTGCCGGGAAAACAAATCGTTTTGACCGGTGGGGCCAGTCAGATCCCCGGGCTTGATGGTTTGGCGGCGCGTATATTGGGCCAACATGTGCGCCTTGGGCGCCCTATTCGGGTTCAGGGCCTGCCGCAAGCGGCCACTGGACCGGCTTTTTCTGGTGTGGTGGGCTTGGCGCTCAATGCGGCACATCCGCAAGATGAATGGTGGGATTTCGAGGTGCCACAACCACAAATGGTAGGGCGCCCTTTGCGTCGCGCGCTGCGCTGGTTTCGGAATAATTGGTAAAAGTCCCTATGGCGTGTAGCAAAATTTAGCGTATTGCGGAGTTTTTAATGCTATATTTTGTAAAAATAGAGACTTTTTTCGTGACGCGAGTCAAAACTGGCGTTACAATCGTTAAAAATAGGTGTGTGCCGCAGAGCAGTGCGGACAAAGCAGGTGGATAAAATTATGGCTCTAAACTTAACCATGCCCGAGCAAGACGACTTGAAACCCCGGATCACGGTCTTCGGTGTTGGCGGTGCAGGCGGTAATGCTGTCGACAATATGATTGAAAAAGAGCTTGAGGGCGTTGAATTTGTGGTTGCAAATACCGACGCGCAAGCTTTGCAGCAATCGAAAGCGCCGGTGAAAATCCAAATGGGCCTGAAAGTCACCGAAGGTCTTGGCGCTGGGGCCAAAGCCACCATTGGGGCTGCGGCTGCTGAAGAAAGCATCGAACAAATCGTAGACCAACTGGCCGGGGCGCATATGTGCTTTATCACTGCGGGCATGGGCGGCGGGACAGGCACCGGGGCGGCCCCCATTATTGCGCAAGCGGCGCGTGAGCTTGGCGTTTTGACCGTGGGTGTTGTGACCAAACCCTTCCAGTTTGAGGGCAGCAAACGCATGCGTCAGGCAGAAGAGGGTGTTGAAGCGCTGCAAAAAGTTGTCGATACGCTGATTATTATTCCAAATCAAAACCTGTTCCGCCTGGCCAATGAAAGCACCACCTTTACGGATGCGTTCAGCATGGCAGATGATGTGCTTTATCAGGGTGTTAAAGGTGTAACAGATCTGATGGTGCGTCCAGGCCTCATCAACCTTGATTTTGCCGATGTGCGCGCCGTTATGGACGAAATGGGCAAGGCGATGATGGGAACAGGCGAGGCCAGCGGCGAAAACCGCGCGGTTGAAGCCGCTGATAAAGCGGTCTCTAATCCTTTGCTGGATGAAATTAGCCTGCGTGGCGCCAAGGGCGTCTTGATCAACATCACTGGCGGCGCCGATTTGACCCTGTTTGAGTTGGACGAAGCGGCCAATCGGATTCGCGAAGAGGTCGATCCAGACGCGAATATTATTGTCGGCTCCACTTTGGATACGACCTTGGAAGGGGTGATGCGGGTTTCTGTGGTCGCCACGGGCATTGATGCCGATCAATCCAATCATGCCTCGGCACTGCCATCTCGTCGCGCAGCAGCACCGATGGAAGATGCAGCACCAGAAGCGGATCACACAGCAGAGCAGCCTGTTGCTCTGGAGTTCCCATTTGACACTGAGACCGAAGCGCCCAGCTTTGCTGCGACTGAGACTGCCCAGGATGAAATTCCCGCGCCAGCCTATCAGCCGCAATTGGCAGAACCTGAGCAAATTGTTGTGCCCGAGCCTGAGGCTCCGGCAGCGTTTGCTCCGGCGGCCCCCGGAACGCCAACGCCAGAAGCCATGGCGCGCTTGCGCGCAGCTGTAGAGCGCGTGCCAGAGACGGCGGAGCCGCGCATGTCCGCAGAGCCACGTGGCTTCGGGGAGCCAGCGGCACCGGCCAAAGGTAAATTTGGGATAAATTCTTTGATCAATCGCATGACGGGGCAGGGCGACTCACCGGCTTCCGAGGCGCGTTCGTCTACACCTTCCCTGGGTCAGCAGAGCTATGAAGGTGATGAGACCGGCAATGAAGCGGATGAGAGAATTGAGATACCGGCGTTTTTACGCCGACAGGCCAATTGATCCAAAAATCACAGTGAATCGCAAAAAGGCGCCAAAAGGCGCCTTTTTCATGCGTAAAATTAATAAGTTATTTGTTTTTAGACCGCAGAAGGCGTTTGGTTGCTGATGGCTCTTTGGGGATGTTTCAAATGGTTGCAAACTGTGAGTTGCGTAAAACGGGCACACAAACTAGCGATGCGGCAGCCGTTTTCGTTCAAACCCTGAGGTCCTTTTGCAAAAAACACTGAAATCAGAAGTGGTTTTCACGGGCGTTGGCCTGCATTGCGGGCGTGACGTGACGCTGCGCGTGCGGCCTGCGGCGGCGCAGACGGGCATTTGGTTTCGGCGCACAGATGTCTCTGATGCAGATCCCTATATCTCCGCCAATTGGCAATGTGCGGTCCACACCGCGCTGTGCACGCGCTTGGTCAATGCCGATGGTCTGGGCGTGTCGACTGTGGAGCATGTCATGGCCGCGATTGCCGGCTGTGGGATCAACAATGCTGTTGTTGAACTGGACGGCCCAGAGGTGCCCATTATGGACGGCTCCGCATTGGAGTTTGTTCGGGGCTTCTTGAAGGCTGGGCTGATTGAGCAAGCGGCACCTGTTCAGGTGTTGGAAATTCTGCAAACGGTCGAAGTGCAAGAGAATGGCGCCTATGCGGCTTTGATGCCCTTCGGTGGAATTGAGATGGATTTTTCAATCGATTTTCCAGATGCGGCGATTGGGCAGCAATCGAAAACGCTCAATCTTGCCAATGGTAGTTTTGTGCATGAGCTCTGCGATAGCCGGACATTTTGCCGAAATTCTGATGTGCAAGTGATGCGCTCCAACGGTTTGGCTCTTGGTGGAACATTGATGAATGCAGTTGTGATTGAGGGCGCCGATGTTTTGAGCCCTGGCGGCATGCGTCATCCTGATGAACCGGTGCGCCATAAAATGTTGGATGCTATGGGCGATCTCGCGCTTGCGGGCGGCCCGATTATTGGCCGCTATGTCGGGCGGCGTGCCGGTCACACGCTGACCAACAAGCTGCTGCGCAAGCTCTTTAGCCAACCCGGTGCGTTTCGCAGGGTGGACTGTGATGCGCAAATGTCCGAGCGCTTGCCCGGAGCAGGATTGGCTCAAGAAGATGTGCGTATTTACGCATAGCTGCACGCTTGTGGGTAAAAAATTAAACTCTTTCATTTTGCCACACATATTTCTGTGCTAACTCTGTCTGTGACTTAAGGATGAGGGTAACCATGCGGTCTCACTATGTGATTCTTCTTTGTTTTTTGACAGTTGCGATTCCAGGATGCAGCACGCTGAAAAGTAAGCCGAAAATCGATATTGATACCTATTCGGCCAAAGAGATTTACGATTTGGCTGAGGATAGGCTCGCGAAGAAGCGTCCACAGGATGCCGCGAAGTATTTTAGCGAGATTGAACGGCTCTACCCCTATTCAGAATGGGCCAAGCGTGGTCTCATAATGCAGGCCTTTAGTTACCACAAAGATCAAGACTATGAAAACAGTCGCAGCGCGGCGCAACGCTACATTGATTTCTTCCCTGCCGCTGAAGACGCGGCCTATGCGCAGTATATTTTGGCGTTGAGCTATTATGATCAAATCTCGGAAGTTGGCCGAGACCAGGACGTGACCGTCAAGGCCTTACAAGAATTGCGCCTGCTGATTGAGCGTTACCCTGACAGTAAATACGCAAAAGATTCGGCAGAAAAATTTGACATGGCCTTCAGCTTTTTGGCGGCCAAAGAGATGGAAGTTGGCCGATATTATTTGCAGCGCGGATATTACACCTCGGCCGTCAATCGGTTTCGCAAAGTGGTGCAAGAGTTTCGCACGACCGAACAAACACCAGAAGCTTTATATCGTTTGATCGAGTGCTACCTGTCTTTGGGTTTGAGGGGTGAGGCGCAATCGGCGGCCGCGATTTTGCAAGAAAGCTATAGCAGCACGCAATGGCATAAGGACAGTTTAATTTTGCTGAGTGGCGAGGGTCTGCTTCCGGATGCGGGCGGGCAAAACTGGCTGTCGACCATCTACCGGCAGACGATCAAGGGCCAATGGTTATAACCAAAGCGAGGCGGCGATGCTGCGTGGGTTAAGCGTTCGTGACATATTGATCATTGACCATTTGGAGCTGGAATTTCAGCCGGGGCTCAATGTATTGACCGGCGAAACCGGAGCGGGCAAATCCATTTTGCTCGATTGTCTCGGCTTCGTTTTGGGCTGGCGCGGTCGGGCGGAGCTTGTGCGTCAGGGCGCTGAGCAGGGCGAGGTGGTTGCCTGGTTTGACTTGCCTGCCGACCATCCCGTGAATGAAATTCTCAAAGACAGCGGGATCGAACCGGAAGACGAGTTGATCCTGCGCAGGATCAACAACCGCGATGGGCGCAAGACTGCTTTTGTCAATGATCGCAGGTGCTCGGGGCAGGTTCTCCGCCAAATCAGCGAGACATTACTAGAGCTCCATGGGCAACACGATGATCGCGGCCTGTTAAATGTTAAAGGCCATATGGCATTGCTTGATGATTTCGCCCAAGCCGCTCCGCTGCGTGAGGAGACACGCCAGGCCTGGCGTGCGCTGAGCCTGGCCAAGGCGGAACGCACGGCATTGGCTGCGAAGATCGAGGCGCTGGCGGCAGAGGAAGACTATCTGCGCCATACTGTCGACGAGCTGGAGGCTTTGGATGTGCAGCCTGGCGATGAAAGTCAGTTGGATTCCAAACGTCGTTTGATGCAGGCGGCTGTCAAAATCCGCACAGATGTAACAAAGGCCCATCAAGCGCTGTCCCCCCAGGGCGCAGAGGGGCAGATCAGCGATGCCAGCCGTTGGCTCGTGGAAGCGGCGGAGCATCTTGACGGTCAATTGGATGCGGCGATGGAGGCTCTTGATGGGGCTTTGAATATGCTTGGGCAGAGTCAGCAAGAAATTGAGAGTGTGCTGCAGGGATTGAGTTTTAATGCCTCCGAGCTGGAACAGACTGAGGAAAGATTGTTCGCTATTCGGGCTGCGGCCCGCAAACACGCGGTATTGCCCGACGAGCTGCCGGCTGTTGCGGAGGAGTTGAGCGCGAAGCTGCAGACTTTGACCAGTGGCACAGCCGGATTGGATGCTCTGCAACGCGAGGTGGAGGCAGCTGAAGCGGCTTATATGCACGCGGCAGAGAGACTGCATGGCGCACGGCTATCGGCAGCCGACGCGCTCGATCGGGCCATGGCCGCAGAACTGGCGCCGCTCAAGATGGAACGTGCGGTGTTCAAAACAGAAATTTCTCCAAGCGATGCGGGGCCAAATGGCACTGATACGGTGGCCTTTACCGTGGCCACCAATCCTGGCGCACCCACGGGTGCATTGGAAAAAATCGCCTCTGGCGGTGAATTGAGTCGCTTTCTCTTGGCCCTCAAAGTCTGTTTGTCGGAGCGTGCTTTGCAGCGCACCATGATTTTTGATGAAATTGACAGAGGTGTCGGGGGCGCCACCGCCGATGCGGTTGGCCGGCGTTTGGCACAATTGGGGGCAGATGGGCAGGTCTTAGTTGTGACCCATTCCCCGCAGGTCGCGGCGCTGGGTTCGGCCCATTGGCGCGTTGAGAAACGGGTGGAGCAGGACAAAACACTCTCAACCGTCGTGGCTCTCACGCCGCAAGAGCGGGTGGATGAGATCGCCCGCATGTTGGCGGGGGATGTGGTCACCGATGAGGCCCGCGGGGCGGCGCGCTCTTTGTTGGGTGCGGTTTAGACCTGTTCTATGGTGATCTTATCATTGAGGTAAAACGCCAAATGGTGCTTAATTTTGGCCACCGCTTCGTTTGGCGTCTCATAGCTCCAAGCCACGTTTTCAATCGGTCCATTTTTCGTGATGATCGAGAAATAACTGGCATCGCCCTTATGCGGACAATGGGAGGTTTTGTCTGTTTGATCCAGAAATGCCATGGCGATGTCATCGCGGGGAAAGTAGATCACCGGATCATAGCCCCGCTCTGTGAGCTCTAAGGCTCCGCGGGTTTCTGCGATAACCGCGCCTGCGGCACGAATGGACCATTTGCCGGACAAGGCTCTAATTTTTATATGTTCTGTCATGATGGGCTCTTGTCCCATTCTCTGCGGCCTGTGTCAAATGCTACGGGTGGCCTCGGCCAACCATTGAGCTGTTTCGGGCGCGAGCAGAGGCGCAAGTTTCGCATAGACCTCTTGATGGTAAGCGTTCAGCCATTTTTTCTCGCGATCTGTCAGTTCGGATATTTCAACCAAGCGCAGGTCAATCGGTGCGTAGGTGAGTGTTTCAAAGGCCAGCATGGCACGATCATCTCCGCCCGGCACAGGCTCTGCGTCTATAACGGTGATGAGGTTTTCGATGCGAATGCCAAAGGCGCCGGGGCGATAATATCCCGGTTCATTCGAGAGGATCATGCCCCGTTGCAGCGGGACATTGCCGGCGCGTGACAGCCGTTGCGGCCCTTCGTGAACCGACAGAAAACTGCCAACCCCATGCCCGGTGCCGTGGTCATAATCCTGCCCTGCGGCCCAGAGGGGCGCGCGGGCGATGGCATCGATATCGCGGCCCGCCAATCCTTTGGGAAACCGCAGCTGTGATATGGCAATCATGCCCTTCAGAACACGGGTGAAGGCCTGCCGCATCTCAAGGCTGGGGCTGCCAATTGGTAGGGTGCGGGTGATATCGGTGGTGCCATCTTGATATTGCGCGCCGCTGTCGACCAACAGAAGACTGTCAGCGTCCAAGGGGCGGTTGCTTTTGTCGGTGACCCGATAATGCACCACGGCCCCATGTGGGCCAGATCCGCTGATGGTGTCAAAGCTGATGTCATGCAACAGATTGGTGGCGGCGCGGCAGTTCTCAAGCTGGGTTACAATGTCAATTTCAGTGAGATGGGAGGTGTCGGCCCCGTCAAACCAAGCCAGAAACCGCACCACGGCCGCGCCATCGCGCAGATGCGCCGCCCGGCAACCGTCCAGTTCGGTGCGTGTCTTGCAGGCTTTCGGCAGGCTACAGGGATCGAAACCGCGCAAAATCTTTGCGGGGCCCGCCGCTAGCGCATCGAATGCAGCTTGGGGTAGGGAGGCCGGTTCAATCAAAACAGTGCCCGTGAGATCTTTAAGATGTCTGGAAAAGGCGTCCCAAGGGGCAAGTGTTACAGTGTCCGGCAGCGTCAAATCTGCAAATTTTGCTTCATCGCCGAAAAGCGTCAGCGCACCATTGTCGGACAGGAGCCCGAAACAATGGACAATCGGCGTGCGCGGCACATCACTGCCACGCAGATTGAGCAACCAACACAGGCTATCGGGCAGGGTGATGACAGCGGTTTGCGCAGATTGCGCGGCAATGGCAGCGCCCAAGCGGCGGGTTTTTTCTTCAGCGGAGTCGCCGCAAAGATGCGGCGGATGCGCCCAGGCCGGGGCGTTTGGCGGGGCCGGGCGATCTGTCCAAATGGCGTCAATCCCATTGGAACTGGCCACCAGTGAAATACCAGAACCTTCCAATCCCGTGCGCAGAGTCTCGATCTGTTCCACCGTATGAAGCCAAGGGTCAAAGCCAATCACCGCGCCGGGCGCGGCATTTTCTGCAAGCCATTCATGTAACGATGTTTCGGGCCAATGCACCGGCGTGAAATCTTCCGCCACCTGCTCACATACCTGTAGGCGATAGCGGCCATCAATAAAGATGCCCGCTGTGGCCTCCAAAATGCAGGCAAATCCAGCAGATCCCGTAAAGCCGGTGAGCCAAGACAGGCGCTCATCGCAGGAGGCTACATATTCGCCTTGGTGGCGATCGGCCCGCGGGACGATAAAGCCGTTCAATTCCTGCTGTGCCATCCAGCCACGCAATTTGGCCAAGCGCGGCGGGCCTTGTTCTGGAGCGGTGGGAGAATCGAAGGTTTGAAACATGGAAGGATTCCTTGCTCGGCAGCAGATGATGCGTGCAGATTGAGCCAAGGCCGGCCTTGCGGCAATGGGCAATTTGCGATTTGGGCCTATCCGGTCCGTTTGAGGCCCATAACGCGGGCCCGGGCGCGCGCGTCGCTCTCGAAGAGGGCGGCGAGCTGTTCGGTCATGGCGCCGGCCAATTGTTCCACATCGGTGATGGTGACCGCGCGGTCATAATAGCGTGTCACGTCATGACCAATACCAATAGCCAAGAGCTCAACCTGCTTGCGCTTTTCGACCATGGCAATCACATCGCGCAGGTGTTTTTCCAGATAATTGGCAGGATTGACGGAAAGCGTGCTGTCATCGACCGGCGCACCATCGGAAATCACCATCAAGATTTTTCGCGATTCCTGGCGGACGGCCATGCGGCGATGCGCCCATTCGAGGGCTTCGCCGTCGATATTTTCTTTGAGCAGCCCTTCTTTCATCATCAACCCAAGATTGGGCCGGGCGCGGCGCCAAGGGGCATCGGCGCTTTTGTAGATTATGTGGCGCAGATCATTAAGGCGACCTGGACCCTGCGGGCGGCCTTCTGCGAGCCATTCTTCACGGCTTTGCCCGCCTTTCCACGCACGGGTGGTAAAGCCCAAAATCTCTACCTTCACGCTGCAACGCTCCAAGGTGCGGGCCAGCACATCGGCGCAGATGGCCGCGATGGAGATGGGGCGACCGCGCATAGAGCCGGAATTGTCGAGCAAGAGCGTCACGCAAGTGTCGCGGAATTCCGTGTCTTTTTCGACCTTAAAGGATAGGGGCGTTGTGGGATTGGCAATCACCCGAGCCAAACGACCCGCGTCCAAGGTGCCCTCTTCAAGATCGAACTCCCAACTGCGGTTTTGTTGTGCCTGCAGGCGGCGCTGCAGCTTGTTGGCCAGACGGCTGACGGCCCCTTTCAGAGGTTCCAGCTGTTGGTCGAGATAGGCGCGCAGACGTTCCAGCTCTTGCGGTTCGGCCAAATCTTCCGCCCGAATTTCTTCATCAAATTCTGTGCGATAGACCATATATTGTGGATCTGCATCAGAAACGGGTTGCGGTGCTGGTGGCTCCAGAGGGGCTTCGCCCTCGGGAAGCTCCATTTCTTCACCCATGTCACTATCGGCCATGTCATCCATAGAGACTTGCGCCGTTGAGGCATCTTGCTGTTTGTCTTGGCTTTGTTCTGGATTGGCGTCATCTTGCTCTTCAGCATCATCGTCTTCGCCGGTGCTGTCGGGTTGATCGTCTTGGTCTTCATCTGCTTCGGCCTGATCCTCGGCGTCCTCATCTTCGAAATCGGGATCGTCGCCGAGTTGGTCACCATAGCCCAAATCTTGGATGATCTTGCGGGTAAACTTTGCAAATTCTGCTTGATCGGCCAAAATTTCTTCGATTGAGCCGAGACTGCCGCCGGTTTGCCCTTCAATGAAATCGCGCCACAGGTTCATCACATTGGCAGCATCGGGGGGCAGGTCGCGCCCGGTGGCGATGTGGCGCACCAGATAGCCGGCGGCCGTGGCCAATGGGGCTTGGCTTGCTTCGCGAATATCGCCAAAGCCCTGACGCAAAGCTTCATTCTCAATCTTTGCATCAATATTGGTATGGGTGCCGGGCATGGCGCGGGCACCAACCGCTTCGCAGCGCGCCGTTTCCATCGCATCATAGATGTCGCGGGCCATTTGCCCCTGCGGGACATAGCGGTCGAATGTGCTTGCGTCGTGGAATTTATGGCGCAGGGCCAGAGCGTCAGCGGTGCCGCGGGCCAAACGCACCTCTTGCGCACTCAGCCGCCGGCTGACTTGTGGCAGGCGGATGGAGTCGCTGGTAGAGCCCGGAGGATCCACCGAATAGGTCACCGACAGTTCGGCATCATCGGCCATAACCTTGGTGGCTTCGGCCAGTGCCTTTTTGAACGGATCGGCAGGATTGTCGTTATTTTGCATCAATGTGATCCACTTGGGGCCCGCTGCATTAGGGTGCTTACGACATGCTCGTCGATACGGCCGATTCTGGCAATTCTTCGTCAAAGCAGCGCTGGTAGAATTCGGCGACTGTTTGGCGCTCCAGCTCGTCGCATTTGTTCAGGAAGCTTAAACGGAAGGCATAGCCAATATTGCGGAAAATCTCAGCGTTTTGTGCCCAGGCGATGACCGTACGCGGTGACATCACAGTAGAGAGATCACCGTTTTTGAAGGCGGTGCGTGAGAGATCGGCGACGGTAACCATCTGCTTGATGGTGCGCCGGCCGCTCTCTGTATTGTAATGCGGGTTCTTGGCAAGAACGATGGCAGATTCTGCCTCAATGGAGAGATAATTTAAGGTAGACACCAGGCTCCACCGGTCCATTTGCCCTTGGTTGATTTGCTGCGTGCCGTGATAAAGCCCCGTGGTATCGCCAAGACCCACGGTATTGGCTGTGGCAAAAATACGGAAATAGGGGTGTGGGTTGATCACTTGGTTTTGATCGAGCAGGGTCAACTTGCCGTCCACTTCCAAAACCCGTTGGATCACAAACATCACATCCGCGCGCCCGGCGTCATATTCATCAAACACAATCGCAGTGGGATTGCGCAGCGCCCAGGGTAAAATGCCCTCTTGAAAATCGGTGACTTGCTTGCCGTCTTTAAGCTTGATGGCGTCTTTCCCGATGAGGTCGATACGGCTGATATGGCTGTCGAGGTTGACCCGTACCGCGGGCCAGTTCAACCGGCTGGCGACCTGTTCAATATGGGTCGATTTGCCTGTGCCGTGATAGCCTTGGATCATGACGCGGCGGTTGTAGGCAAAGCCTGCGAGGATGGCCAAAGTGGTATCTGGGTCAAATTTATAGGTGCTGTCGATATCTGGCACGCGTGAGGTGCGTTCGGCAAAGCCTTTCACGACCATGTCTGTGTCAATTCCAAATACTTCGCGGACCGAAATATCTTGAGTTGGATGTGTGTCGATATCTAAACTTGTGTCAGCCATAGTCTCATTCCTTTGTACCCCGGCAGTGCGCCGCGCTGTTCGTGCAACATAATGCGGCAAAGGGCAAGGGAAAGACAAAATCCGAGTTGCGCTGCGCCATGGGCCCACTGGCCCTATGTTTTTGTTAAATTGGGTTCCTTGATGCGGTTTGCTGTCCGCGATGGCGGCGCAATTTGGTTTATTTAAAGCTGCGGCTTTCTTTGATCTGATCCCAGGCCCAGACCACTTCGCCCAATTGTTCTTCCTGGCTGCGGTCGCCGCCATTCATATCGGGATGCAGCACCTTGATCAGGGATTTATAGGCCTTGCGAATTTCGGCCTTGGTCCAGTGATCTTTGGCTTCCAAAATATCCAGCGCCCGACGTTCAGAGGACGGCAATTTACGGGTTGCCCCGGTGATAGATTTTCCAGGATTTTGCGTGGCATTGGCGCCCAAAACCTGATGCGGGTCATCCACGCCAAGGCGGGCCCAAGCCCGTTGTTCTTCACTTGAACGCAATGGTTTGGTTTCGCGTTCCCACACGCGGTCACTGTCCATTTGTCTTTGCAGCTCCTCTTCGGAGTTTCCGTCAAAGAAGTTCCATTTCAGATTATATTCACGCACATGTTCTTTACAGAACCAAAAATAATCGTCCAAAATATCCGGCGACTTTGGCGCGCGGTACTTTCCAGATTCCACACAGCCGGCATGTTCGCATTTGCGCGTTGAGGTCTCGAAAGCGCCTGACATGCCCCTGCGACCGCGTGGGTTATTCTTTTTGGCCGTGGATACGGACATATCAAAACCGAAGGGATCATCCTTCTTCATCGCATTCACCTTTCCGACTCGGAGATCAGAGTTTAGACCTGAATGAGAAAGATGAAAGGGGTGGAGATGATAAAACTCGAAAGAACGGCAGATCATATCGAAAAAACTTTGCGGGAGGCGTTTAATCCGCAGGAGTTGGAGGTTTCTGACGTGTCAGAAGCCCATCGCGGGCACTCCGGGTTTCAAGAGGGCGGGGAAAGTCACTTTGAAGTGCGCATCACCGCAGCTCATTTCTCAGGTATGAGTCGCATTGCCCAGCACCGGGCCATTCATGCAGCGCTGGGGCGGGACTGTATAGAGCGGATCCACGCCTTGGCCTTAACCGTGCGCGGCGCCTAGGCAGCCCTAGGCAGCCGTGGGGAGACTTCGCAATTACAGCGCCAGTTTGGCCGCCACAATCTGATTGACCACCTGCGGATTGGCCTTGCCGCCCGTGGCCTTGATCACTTGCCCGACAAACCAGCCCGCCAATTTTGGATTTTGCTTGGCTTTTTCCACTTGGGCGGGATTGTCGGCAATGATTTGATCTACCGCAGCTTCAATCGCGCCGGTGTCTGTGACCTGTTTCATGCCGCGGCTTTCGACGATTTCCGCCGGATTGCCGCCTTCTGTATAGACGATTTCAAACAAGTCCTTGGCTATTTTGCCAGAAATCTCACCGCTTGCTATCAAGTCAATAACGCCGCCGAGCTGATCGGGAGTGACCGGGCAATTGGCGATGGTGACATCATCTTTCTTCATCCGGCCGAACAGTTCATTGATGACCCAATTGGCCGCAACTTTCCCATCACGGCCTTGCGCCACTTTTTCAAAATAACTGGCGTTCTGTGTTTCAGCCGTCAAGACATTGGCGTCATAATTGGACAGGCCAAACTCATTGATAAAACGAGATTTTTTAGCATCTGGCAGCTCTGGAAGCTGTGCTGCCAGATCATTGATCCACTCTTGCTCAATCTCCAAAGGCAGAAGGTCAGGGCAGGGGAAATAGCGATAATCATGCGCTTCTTCTTTCGAACGCATGGAGCGGGTTTCGTTTTTATCCGCATCATAAAGCCGGGTTTCTTGCGTTACCTCACCGCCGTCTTCCAATATGGCAATTTGCCGGCGGGCCTCAAAGTCAATCGCCGCCTGCATGAAGCGCATAGAGTTCATGTTCTTAATCTCGCAGCGTGTGCCAAGGTGGGAGAAATCTTGCGTCGCTTGGTATTTTTCGTAATCCCCAGGCCGGCAGACCGAGACATTGACATCGGCCCGCAGGCTGCCGTTTTGCATATTGCCATCGCAGGTGCCGAGATATTGCATGATTTGGCGCAGCTTGGTGACATAGGCCGCCGCCTCTTCGGGGCCGCGAATGTCGGGGCGGCTGACGATTTCCATCAGCGCAACGCCGGTGCGGTTGAGATCCACAAAGGAGTTGTTGGGATCCATATCATGCACCGATTTGCCGGCATCTTGCTCCAGGTGAATGCGTTCAATGCGCACCAAACGCGCTGTTCCATCTCCCAATTCGACGAAGACTTCGCCCTCTCCGACAATCGGATGATACAGCTGGCTGATTTGATAGCCCTGTGGCAAGTCGGGGTAGAAGTAGTTTTTCCGATCAAAGGCTGAGAATGTGTTGATCTGTGCTTTGAGCCCAAGCCCGGTGCGCACCGCTTGGGCCACGCATTCCTCATTAATAACGGGCAACATGCCGGGCATTCCGGCGTCCACAAAGGCGACATTTGAGTTGGGTTCGGCGCCAAATTGGGTGGAGGCTCCGGAAAAGAGCTTGGCTTTTGAGGTCACCTGCGCATGGACCTCAAGGCCGATCACCAGTTCCCAATCATGTTTTGCCCCGGCAATCACCTTGGGTTTGGGTGTCTCGAAAGTTTGGTCCAGCATAGCAGTGCCCCGATAAATCTAAGTGTTTGCCCGTGTTCTACGGCGAACCGCCCGGCTCGACAAGATGCGCCTGGCCTATCGTGGTGATTTAGGCGTCCAAAAGCCGGGTGACCATCTCCTTTGTGTCCCGCGACAGATTGGGCTTTGCGGCAAGACGGCTGAGTGCGGCGCGCATGAGAGCTTGACGTGCGCCATCATAGCGTCGCCATGTTTCGAAGACGGTGGTCATGCGTGCGCAGAGTTGCGGATTGATATCATCAAGCGCAATCAGCTGATCGGCCACCAGATTATAGGCAGATCCATCCGCTTGGTGAAAAGCCGCAGGCGTCATGGCCAAGGCGCCAATCAGCGCGCGGAATCGGTTTGGATTTTTCAAATTGAAATCGGGGTGTTTGAGCAAATCGCGCGCCACAGCCACGGCTTTGTTTGCGGGGCAAGTGGTGACTTGCAAGCTGAACCATTTGTCGATCACCAAACGCTCATGGCGCCATTGCTGGTAAAACTGTGCCACCGCCTCTGTGCCTTGGCCATGGCGGTTCAGATTGCCAAGCGCTGGAAGTTGCAAGGTCATCGTGTCGGCCCGGGCAAATTGCTGTGCAGCCAATGCGCCGCCATCGACATGGCTGATGAGGCGCAAGGCCAGGGCGCTCAGCGCCCGCGCGCCACAGCTGGCCGCATCTGGCGAAAAGGGCCCAGTGAGCTGGTGGGCGTGATAAAGCGCTTGAAGCGCCTCAAGGCCTTGACGCGCCAAATGCTCAGACAGCTGATGCACGGCTGCATCAATAGCAACAGGATCAGGGGTCTGGCCTTGCTCTGCGAGGGCTCTGGCGATTTCATCTTGACCGGGCAGGGCGCAGCACATGGCGCGGAAGGCCGGATCTAGATCTTCATTGATCATCACCTGCAACAGGGCGCCGCAATAGGCATCATCGGGCGCCGCTTCTGTCTGAAGCATGGCCAAAAGCGCCGATTTGCCCAGCTCGCGGCTGGCCTCAAAGCGGTTGAACAGATCTGGATCATGGGTCAGCTGCACCAAATGTTCGGCTTGGCGGGTCTCGCGCTGCATGATCACAGGGGCGGAAAATCCGCGCAATAGGGATGGGATCGGCGCGGCGTGCAGGCCTGAGAACCGGAAGCTCTGCTCGGCTTCGGTGAGCACCAGCAGCTGCGTGTCCAGCGCTTCCGTCCCGTCTGGATACAAAAGCCCCAGTGCAACGGGGATCACCAGCGGTTGTTTGTTTGGCTGGCCGGGCGTGGGCGGCGTGACTTGGGTCAGTGTCAACTCATAGGTGCCATCGGCGAAATGGTCGCGCACGGTCACGATGGGCGTGCCGGCCTGGCTGTACCAAAGCTTGAATTGGCTGAGATCTTGCCCCGTGACATCGGTGAACACGGCCAACCAATCTTCAATCGTGCAGGCCTGCCCATCATGGCGGGCGAAATAGAGGTCCAATGCCTTTTTATAGGCCGCATCGCCGACCAATAGCTTGAGCATACGGATCAATTCTGCGCCTTTTTCATAGACGGTGGCTGTATAAAAATTATTGATTTCCACAAAGCTCTCGGGCCGGACGGGATGGGCCAGGGGGCCGCTGTCTTCGCGAAATTGTCGTCCACGCAGGGCGGCGACATCTTCGATGCGTCGCACCTCTGCGCCCCGCATATCGGCGCTGAATTGTTGGTCGCGAAACACAGTCAGCCCCTCTTTGAGACACAATTGGAACCAGTCGCGGCAGGTGATACGGTTGCCGGTCCAATTGTGGAAATATTCATGGGCGATGATGGCTTCGATGCGTTCGAAATTGCCGTCCACTGTGGTTTCAGGACTGGCCAGAACGGCGGAGGAATTAAATATATTCAGGCCTTTGTTTTCCATCGCGCCCATGTTGAAATCATCTACGGCGACGATATTGAAGACAGAAAGGTCATATTCGCGGCCATAAACACGTTCGTCCCAGGCCATACTGGCCTTGAGCGCCTCGAGGGCGAAGGCGCATTTGTCCTGATCGCCATCGCGCACATAGATATTCAGATCTACAGGCTTGCCTGACGCGGTGGTGAAATGATCGGATACAACTTGGAATTCACCTGCGACCAAGGCGAAGAGATAGGCCGGTTTCGGCCAGGGATCTTGCCAGCGGCGGGTTTGGCCCTCATCACGCATCGGCTCACCATTGGACAGGGCATAGGGCAGGTCGCTATGGATCGTCACATCGAAGGGCGCCATGACATCGGGGCGATCGGGGTAGTAGGTGATGCGGCGAAAGCCCTCGGCCTCGCATTGGGTGCAAAACATGCCGTTAGACATATAAAGGCCCGACAATTCAGTATTGGCGCTGGGGTTTATCTCCACTTCGCTTTGCCAGATGAAAGGCCCATCCGGCACAGTGCAGCTCAACCCCGCCTCAGTGATCACCGGAGTGACGGCCGCGCCGTTGATATAGGCCGACAGGAAGGTCAAATTTTCCCCATGCAGAAAGAATTCGGAGCTGCTGCTGTTCGGGTTTGGCCGGAATTTCACCGTGGAGCGCACCCGCGTGGCGGTGGGGTGCAGGTCAAATTCAAGCGCGACGTGATCCACCAAATAGGCGGGCGCTTGGTAATCTTTAAGGTAGATCGTTTGCGAGTTTTCGGCAGTCATGGCGCGGCTCCTAATATGGGTGTGTGATACCTAGCGACCTTCGGGGTCAGTTGGAATAAGCGCGGCAAGAAAACTTCACGCAGGGAGTGGAATTTGTCCCCGAAAGGAAAATTGGTACAAAATAGTAACCAATTTGCCTTGAAATTCACAGGTGAGCTGGGTAACCAGACCCAAAGTGATCCGCATTTTAGGATCACACAATTCTGGAGATTGCGACTATGCCAAAATATATCCAAGTTTCAGGCCTCTCGGTGGCCGAAGAGTTACATAAGTTCATCGAGTCTGAAGCTTTGGACGGTTTGCCGATCAGCGCCGCTCAGTTTTGGGATGGCCTGTCAGAATTGGCGCATGAGTTGGGTCCAAAAAACCGGGCCCTTCTGGCACAACGTTCAGATATGCAGGGAAAAATTGACGCCTGGCACATCGCGCGCCGCGGTCAGGCGCATGACGCTGCCGCCTATCAAGACTTTTTGAAAGAGATTGGTTATTTGGTGCCGGAACCGGCGGATTTTTCGGTGACGACTCAAAATGTAGACCCCGAAATTGCGTCAACGCCCGGCCCGCAACTTGTGGTGCCGATCATGAATGCGCGCTATGCGTTGAACGCAGCCAATGCCCGCTGGGGCAGCCTCTATGATGCGCTTTACGGCACGGATGCTATGGGTGACTTGCCAAGCGGTGGTGGCTATGATGCGGCGCGCGGTGCGCGCGTGATCGACTGGGCCAAAGCCTATTTGGATCAAGTCGCGCCCTTGGCCTCTGGCTCACATGCGGATGTGACAGCCTATGAGGTTGTGGGGGATGCTCTGGTTCCCGCTCTTGCGGATCCATCGCAATATATCGGGATGAACCGGGACGATAGCGGTGCGTTGGTGGAAGTGGTTTTGCAGAAAAACGGTCTGCATATTGCCATTCAAATTGACCCGAAGGGTAATATAGGCAGCGGGGATAAAGCGCATGTGGACGATATCCTGCTGGAAAGCGCGATTTCGGCCATTATGGATTGTGAAGATTCCGTGGCCGCGGTCGATGGGGCAGATAAGGTTGTGGCCTATCGCAACTGGCTTGGATTGATGCGCGGTGATCTGCGTGAGACGGTGAGTAAGGGCGGCAAATCCTTTGACCGGGTCTTAAACGCAGATCGCAGCTATCTAAATGCAGGTGAGACCCATACACTCAAAGGCCGCGCGCTCATGTTGGTGCGCAATGTTGGGCATTTGATGACGAACCCGGCGGTCATTGATCGTGATGGGCTGGAAATTGGCGAAGGCTTGTTGGACGCTCTGTGCACGACGCTGATCGCGATGCATGATTTACAGCGCTCAGGTGGCAACTCGCTGCATGGCTCGGTTTATGTGGTCAAACCCAAGATGCATGGCCCCGATGAGGTGGCATTTGCAGATGAAATCTTCACCAGGGTCGAGCGCATTTTGGGCTTGCCGCAAAATACCGTAAAGCTCGGCATCATGGATGAGGAACGCCGTACAAGCGCCAACCTCAAAGCCTGCATCAAAGTGGCCGAGGCGCGGGTGGCCTTTATTAATACTGGCTTCCTGGATCGCACGGGCGATGAAATTCACACCTCGATGGAAGCGGGGCCCATGATTCCAAAGGGGCAGATGAAAGTCACCCCTTGGATCAATGCCTATGAAGACCGAAATGTTGATATCGGTTTGGCATGCGGTTTGCAGGGCAAGGCGCAGATTGGCAAAGGCATGTGGGCCATGCCGGATTTGATGGGTGATATGCTGGCGCAAAAAATGGGTCATCCAAAAGCGGGTGCGACCTGTGCTTGGGTTCCAAGCCCAACGGCCGCGACCCTGCATGCCACCCATTATCATCAGGTTGATGTGATGGCGGTGCAAGCAGAGCTGAAAGCCAAAGGCCCGCGCCGCGGTCTTGATGACCTGTTGACCATTCCTGTGGCCGCCGGCAGCAATTGGTCACCCGATGAGCTGACGCAAGAGATTGAAAACAACGCGCAAGGCATCTTAGGCTACGTTGTGCGCTGGGTGGACAGTGGCGTTGGCTGTTCGAAAGTGCCAGACATCCACAATGTGGGGCTGATGGAAGACCGTGCGACGTGCCGCATTTCTTCGCAGGCCTTGGCAAATTGGTTGCATCATGATGTTATTGACCGCGATATGGTGATGGCCGCCATGAAAAAAATGGCCGCTGTGGTCGATGGGCAAAATGCGGGTGACGCCAGCTATACGCCCATGGCTCCGGGTTTTGACGGGATCGCTTTTAAAGCGGCCTGTGATCTCGTGTTTGAAGGTCGGGTGCAGCCTTCCGGTTATACGGAACCAGTCCTGCATCGCCGGAGATTGGAATTGAAAGCCGCGCAGGCGCAGTGACCACTGTGCTTCACTTTTACTTAAACCCGTGATTTCGCGGGGTTCACTCGAAAGAAAACTGATGCCTGATATTAACCTTAGAAAAGCAAAATCTATCATCCGCGGGACGTTATCCAAGGGCAAAGAGCTTGAGCTTAAACCGCTCTCAGTGGTGGTGCTGGATGCCGGTGGGCATGTGATTGCCTTTGAGCGCGAAGATGGGGCGGCGCCGGGCCGGTTTGCCATTGCACAAGCCAAGGCCTTTGGCTCAATCATGCTCGGCATGGGCGGCACGGCTCAAATGGCGCGTGCGGAACAGCAGGCCTATTTTATGACCGCGGTGAACGGCCTTTATGGTGGCAAAGTGATCCCAGTTCCTGGGGGCGTTTTGCTGCGCGACAAAAAAGGCGGCGTGGTCGGCGCTGTTGGTGTGACCGGTGACACCTCTGACAATGACCTGATTGCCGCCATGGCCGGTATTGAGGGCTCGGGCTTGGTTGGCGAGGGTTAATCTTGTCTTGGGGCATATGTGGCCATTAAGGCGCCGGTGCGGTGACACTGGCTCATAAAGGAGCGCATAGGCGCTCCTTTTTTGTGCGGATGCGGTTATTTTTCAGGCTGCGCGCCTTCTCTGGCTAGAGCGCTTTGGCGCAAGACACAGCGCGCGGCCTCAGCATTGGTTGGCATTTGCGGCCCCTTGCGGCCGCATGTGCCTCGGTGCTTTTCTTACATAGGTTTTTATTTGAGGGCTGGCCTGCTGGTCATGGACATCCTATATCTGGGCAAACTCGCATAAGGTGTGACTATGGTGCGTCCCGTTATCGGCATTATTGGAAATCCCCATCTGATCAATTCAGAGTATTTGGTGCATGGGGCGGGTGAGATGAATTCTCGGGCGGTGCGCGAGATTTGCAACGCTTTGCCCGTTATCGTCCCACCTGATGCGCTTCTTGCCCCGATTGAGGAGCTCATGGAGGCTTGCGACGGCTTTGTTTTCACCGGTGGGCGCCCCAATGTGCATCCGAAAGAATATGGCGAAGATCTGACGGAAGATCACGGGGATATGGATGAGAAACGCGATGGCCTGGCCTTGCCGTTGATCCGCGCCCTGGTGACGCGCGGTCAGCCCTATTTGGCGATTTGTCGTGGGTTTCAGGAAATGAACGTCGCGATGGGCGGCAGTCTTCACCCTGAGATCCGTGACTTGCCAGGGCGCGACAATCATCGCATGCCGCCTGATGGCACTTTGGAAGAGAAATTTGCGCTGCGCCATGATGTACGCTTCACCCCAGGCGGGGTCTTCGCGCGGATGCTTGGGGCGGAGGTCGTGCGCACCAATACGTTGCATGGCCAAGGGATCAAAGAGCCGGGCCCGCGTGTGGTGATTGATGGCCACGCCCCGGACGGCACCCCCGAGGCGATTTATATAAAAGACTCCAAAGGCTTCGGTGTGGGCGTGCAGTGGCATCCAGAATATAGCGCCGCGCAAGATCCGGTGTCCCGGCCACTGTTTTCGGCCTTTGGTGCGGCGGCCTATGAATGGCGTGCCGCGCGCAGCGGGCCTGCCTAGGGTTGCCCGCCCGAGATTTCCATGGCTTGACCGTCAAAACTGTCTGAGCCGGGGCTGCACAGCCAAAGAGCGGCGGAGGCGACCTCCTCTGCTGTAATCAGCCGCCCATGCGGGTTCAGATCGACCATCAAGGCGCGGGCCTCGTCATGGCTAATATGCGCGCGCTCAGAGATACTTTGTGTATTGCGTTCAATGATGTCAGTGTCGACATAGCCGGGGCATATCGCATTAAATGTGATGGGCAATTTCGCGTGATCGGCGGAGAGCGCGCGGATCATCCCGATCACGCCATGTTTGGAGGCGCTATAGGCATGTGCCCCCTTCAATCCGCGCACCCCGGCGATGGATGAAACGGCCAAGACTCGGCCCCAGTCTTTCACCGGCATATGCCGCAGAGATTCGCGGATGGTCAGATAGGCCCCGTCCAGATTGATCGCCATGATTTTGCGCCAGAAGTCGAAGCTGGAATTGCGGATATTTTGCCCCTCTGCAATTCCGGCATTTGCGATGCAAATATCAATGCTTCCAAAGTGATCTGCAATGGATTGCATGCCCGTGACCACCGAGGCTTCATTGGCCACATCCATCTTGACGGCATAGCCTCCAAAAGAGTCGGCGGCCTGTTCCAACACGTCCAAACGCCGCCCGGTGATGGCCACATTGCAACCTTCCGCAGCCAATTTGCGCGCGATGGCCAGACCGATCCCTGTGCCGCCGCCCGTGATGACGGCATTTTTTCCTGTGAGTAGCAAAATTATTCCCCTCAATCTTTGTATGCAGAAATATACTCACATTTTGCGGCGAAAAGCCACGCTAGATCAGTTGCGCAATATTATTGCGCGCGTTACCCATTCGGCATTCGAAAGGTTTCGAGGACGGTGAAAGACCGCGTCATGAAAGGACGAAAATTATGAAAATTGGAGCTCTCAAAGAGATTTCTACCGGCGAACAGCGCGTCGCCTTAACACCAGAAAGCGCAATTCAGTTACAGAAACTTGGTCATGAGTGTGTGGTCCAAAAAGGTGCTGGCAGTGCCGCGGGTTTTAGTGATGCGCAGTATAAGGCCGCCGGCGTGGAAGTTGCCGCCACCGCGGCCGCTTTGACCAAAGCCTGCGATGTTATCGTTAAGGTTCGCCCGCCGACTGAGGCGGAAATCAAACGACTTTCTCCTGAAAAAACATTGATTTCATTTTTCTACCCCGGGGCCAATGAGGATCTCATGGAGCTGGCCAAATCCAAAGGCGCCAGCGTCATTGCCATGGATATGGTGCCGCGGATCAGCCGCGCTCAGAAAATGGACGCGCTGTCTTCGATGGCCAATATTGCTGGGTACCGAGCGGTGATTGAGGCTGGTAATAATTTCGGCCGGTTCTTCACAGGCCAGGTCACCGCCGCCGGCAAAGTGCCCCCTGCCAAAGTTTTGGTGGTTGGCGCGGGTGTGGCTGGGCTTGCGGCGATTGGGACGTCGACCTCTCTTGGGGCGATAACCTACGCATTTGACGTGCGTCCAGAGGTGGCCGAGCAGGTCGAATCAATGGGTGCAGAGTTTGTCTTCTTGGATTTCTCAGAGGAGCAGGCCGATGGGGCCGCGACAGGCGGCTATGCTGCCGTCTCCTCACCAGAGTTTGCGGCCGCGCAATTGGCCAAATTTCGCGAGATCGCACCTGATATGGACATTGTGATCACCACAGCTTTGATTCCCAATCGCGAAGCGCCTGAGCTTTGGACCGCTGACATGGTGGCCAGCATGAAGCCCGGCTCTGTGATTATTGATTTGGCCGCAGAGAAAGGCGGAAATTGCAAATTGACGGTCATGGACGAGCGGATCGTGACCGATAATGGTGTGATCATCATCGGCTACACGGATTTCCCAAGCCGGATGGCGGCGCAGGCCAGCACGCTCTATTCCAACAATATCCGCCACATGGTCTCAGACCTTACCCCGGAAAAAGATGGGGTTATTGTGCATGATATGGAAGACGACGTCATCCGCGGGGCGACCATCGCCCATGCCGGAGAAATCACCTTCCCGCCGCCGCCGCCCAAAATTCAGGCCATTGCGGCCAAACCAAAAGAAAAACTGCCCGAGAAAACCGCTGAGGAAAAGCGCGCCGAAGAGGTGCAGGCTTTCAAAAAGCAAACCCAGAACCAAGTCGCTCTATTGGCCATTGGTGGGGCGCTGCTGTTTTTGGTCGGCAGCTACGCACCGGCAAGCTTTATGCAGCATTTTATCGTGTTTGTTCTGTCGGTCTTTGTCGGCTTCCAAGTCATTTGGAATGTCAGCCATTCGTTGCATACGCCGTTGATGGCGGTGACCAATGCGATTTCCTCGATCATCATCTTGGGCGCGGTGCTGCAAGTTGGATCGACCAGCTTCCTTGTGACCGTACTCGCGGCGATCGCGGTGTTCTTTGCGGGCATCAACATTTTTGGCGGCTTTCTCGTAACCCGGCGCATGCTTGCCATGTTCCAGAAATCTTAAGGAGGTCGATACTATGGAAATGGGCTTTACCACTGCCGTCTATGTTGTTGCGGCTATTCTTTTCATTTTGTCCCTCGGCGGTTTGTCGGGCCAAGAAAGTGCCAAACGGGCCGTTTGGTATGGCATTGTCGGCATGGCGCTGGCGGTGACAGCCACATTGTTTGGACCCGGGTTTGGTCTTTGGGGGTTGTCTTTGGTTTTGATCGCGGCCGGTGGGTTGATTGGCTATCAACTGGCATCAAAAGTTGAAATGACCCAAATGCCAGAGCTGGTGGCCGGCATGCATGCCCTTGTCGGGCTGGCAGCTGTGTTTGTTGGGTTCAATACGCATTTTGAGCTGGTCAATGTTGCGGCCATGGATGAGAGCGCGCGTAAATCTTTAGAAGGTTTTGCGGCCCTTTTGGCGAAAAAGACCGCGGTCGAGATCAATATCTTGCGGGTTGAGACATCGCTCGGGATTTGGATTGGGGCTGTCACCTTCACAGGATCTGTGATCGCTTACGGAAAATTGGCGGGCAAAGTGAATTCTGCCGCCACAAAACTGCCGGGCGGGCATGTGCTCAATGCCACGGCGGCTTTGGTCTCATTGGCCTCGCTGATCTGGTATCTGAATTCTGGCGCCTTGCTGCCGATGATGATTTTGACCCTTATGGCTTTGTTCATTGGCTATCATTTGATCATGGGCATCGGCGGCGCGGATATGCCGGTTGTGGTCTCCATGCTCAACTCCTACTCGGGTTGGGCGGCCGCAGCGATTGGCTTCAGCCTTGGCAATGATTTGTTGATTGTCGTGGGCGCTTTGGTCGGATCGTCAGGTGCGATTTTGTCCTACATCATGTGCAAAGCGATGAATCGCTCTTTTGTCAGCGTGATCCTTGGCGGCTTTGGCGGAACAGCAGGTCCGCAAATGGCTGTGGAAGGCGAGCAAGTGGCCATTGAGGCAGATGGGGTTGCGACCGCTTTGAATGAAGCTGACAGCGTTATCATCATTCCGGGCTACGGGATGGCCGTGGCTCAGGCGCAGCAATCGGTTTCGGAATTGGTGCGCAAACTGCGCGCTAAGGGCAAGAATGTGCGCTTCGCCATTCACCCCGTTGCGGGCCGTTTGCCCGGTCACATGAATGTGCTCTTGGCCGAAGCGAAAGTGCCTTATGACATCGTCATGGAGATGGATGAAATCAACGATGATTTCCCAGACACAGACGTGGCCATTGTCATCGGATCAAATGACATTGTGAATCCGGCAGCCCAAGATGATCCCAACAGCCCCATTGCTGGGATGCCGGTTTTGGAATGTTGGAAGGCGAAACAGGTGTTTGTGTCCAAACGGGGGCAGGGCACCGGCTATTCGGGCATCGAAAACCCGCTATTCTTCAAAGAAAATACGCGGATGTTCTATGGGGATGCAAAAGCCTCATTGGACAAGCTGCTTCCGATGATAGAGTAATAAAACATGGCGTCGCCAGATTGCACCCTGGCGACGCTGCTTTTTGAGTTCAAGGTAAGGCTGTTTTATGGCACAGTTGATCGATCATCCTTTGCGCCACGCCACTGCGTCTGAGCTACATGCGCGGCCATTTCCTCATATTTCCGCCCCTGCGCGCGCGGCGTTTTTTGCCTATACCTCAGCGCAGAATGATTCTGGCCGCGATGAGGCGGCGGATCGGGCCCATTTCTTGCGTCTGCTCGATCATTACAACGTGGCCCATCCCGCCGAAACGGAGTCGCATTTCTTTGGTCAGTTGGGGGAGGTATGGGTCAAATGGGAATGTCATACCGAATTTGTAACCTATACGGCTTTTGTCGATGACCTGGGCGATGCAGCCTTTGATGGCAGTGAATTTGCAATCTTTCCCGCCGCATGGCAGGCCGCTATGCCCGGAACAACGCTCAGCTCGACTTCGATAAGGGTTGAGGAAGATCAGGACACGCAAAGCATTAAGGACAAGCTGGACGGTTGGTTTGTCTCGGAAAGCTTGGCGGCCAGCCGGGTCTTGGACCGTGCGGCCGTTATTGCGGGGGATTACCGCATGGATGGCAATGGGAATATGCGCTTTGCGGTCTTTGTGCCGGCCTCGACCGGCCGGCGTCGTGTGGGGCGGATTGTTCAGCGTCTCAATGAGATTGAGGTCTATAAAACCATGTCGATGCTGGGCCTCATGCGCGCGCGCAGCTTGTCGGTAGAATTAAATGCCGTTGACACGAACCTGTCGGCTTTGGTGGCCGATTTGGCCGATGATCAGGTCTCGGCGGAAGATAACCTCAACGGATTGTTGAAACTCTCAGCAGATCTTGAGGGGCATTCGGCCGCGGTGGCCTATCGATTTTCCGCCAGCAAAGCCTATGCGGCAATTGTGGCGCAACGCATTGAAGTTTTGAGAGAATCCCAATTCGAAGGGCGTCAGAGCTTTCGCGAATTTATGATGCGCCGGTTTGATCCTGCCATGCGCACGGTCCAAGCGCTGGATAACCGACTCCAAGATCTCATTTCTCGGGCCATTCGCACCGGTGATTTGCTGCGGACGCGGGTGGATGTGGAGCGGCAAACACAAAACCAGGAGCTTTTGAGCAGTATGAATCGCCGCGCAGATGTGCAGTTGCAGCTGCAACGAACCGTTGAGGGGCTGTCAGTCGTCGCAATAAGCTATTACGCCACGGGCCTGTCGCTTTATGTTCTGACGCCTTTGTCCGGTGTGATGGGCATGTCAAAAAGTGTTCTGACCGCCGCAGTGGTGCCTTTGGTCGTGGGATCGGTCTATCTCGCCCTGCGCCGAATTCGCAAGCATATCCCGCATTGATTTAAAAGCCTCTTGACCTGTGCAAAAATGCAGGTCCAATTGCAGCCATGACAGATATATTGAGCGCCCGCCAATTGTTGGACCATTTGGTCTCTTTCCCAACGGTCAGTTCAGACACGAACTTGCCTCTCATTCACTTTGTGCGTGATTATTTCGCGCAGCATGGAATTGAAAGCGTGGTCTTTCCCAGTGAGGACGGCAATAAAGCCGGACTGGTGGCGCAGGTTGGGCCGAATGTGGCGGGCGGTGTGGCGCTTTCGGGCCATTCCGATGTTGTGCCGGTGGAAGGGCAGGACTGGAGTACAGATCCTTGGAAGGTGGTTGAAAAAGATGGCCGCCTCTATGGGCGCGGCACCTGCGATATGAAGGGGTTTGTGGCTTTGGCGATGGGAGCCATGGTGAAGGCCAACTCTCTCGACCTCAAACGCCCGCTGCAATTTGCCCTCTCGCGCGATGAGGAGGTCGGGCTGCTTGGTGCGCCGGATGTGGCGCGGGGCTTGCTGGAAAACTACGCGAAGGCTGACGCTGTGATTGTGGGGGAGCCGACTGAAATGCAGGTGGTGACTGGCCATAAGAGCTGCGATGATTTGCAATTTCATGTGCGCGGCAAAGAGGTGCATTCCTCACGCCTGCATGAAGGGGTGTCGGCCGTGATGTGCGCGGCGCGTTTTGTCGACTGGGTTCGGCAGCAAAATATTGAGAGCCAAGCCAAAACCCCGACGGCCACGGCGGCGCTTTATGATCCACCATTCACGACCTTGCATGTAGGCGTTATCAATGGCGGCACGGCGCATAATATTACAGCGAAAGATTGTTATTTCTCAATCGATTTGCGCTGTGTGGGCGATGATCGCACAGAAGACTGGTTGGAAAAAATTCAAGCGCAAATTGATGTTATAGAAGCGGAGATGAAGGCTATAGATCCGAATAGCTTTTTCGATATGCATGTGATGCGCGGGCCCGCCGTTGTGCCCGAGGTGGAGGGCAAAGCCGAGGCCCTGGCGCGGCGCTTAACCGGTGACAATGGAACCCATACGGTGGCCTATGGCACCGATGGCGGGCATTTTCAGGCCAAAGGCTTTTCGGTCGTGGTCTGTGGTCCAGGCTCCATCGAACAGGCCCATCAACCCGACGAATTTATCGAATTGACTGAATTTCAAGCGGGTGAGGCGATGCTGACGCGCCTATTGGACAGTTTGCAGACCGCTTAACCGCCCGTGTGGCTCATATGGCGGGACATCTTGCCGCCTTCATCGCCGCGGGAGTAATCGAAATCATGGCCCTTAGGTTTTGAGCCAATGGCCGCTCGAATGGCCTGTTCCAAAACAAGATTGCCTTCAGAGGCGCGCAGTGGCCCTCTCAGATCGGCGCTGCCTTCTTGGCCAAGGCAGGTGTAAATCTCACCGGTGCAAGTGACGCGCACACGATTGCAGCTTTCACAGAAATTATGAGTCAAAGGGGTGATCAGCCCGATGCGCTGCCCGGTCTCTTCAAGGCGAATATAACGCGCCGGGCCGCCAGTGCGGTCGGGCAGCTCCGTCAGGGTAAAGCGCCCGGCCAATTGATTTTGCAAGTCACTCAAGGCCCAATATTGCCCCACACGGTCCTCTTCACCCAGATCGCCCATAGGCATCACTTCAATGAATGTAAGATCCATGCCGCGTGCTGCGCAGAAGGCTGTGAGATCAAACAGCTCGTCTTCGTTGAACGCGCGCAGAGCCACCGTATTCAGCTTAACCTTCAAGCCGGCTGCAAGCGCGGCATCAATGCCGCGCAGCACATTTTGCAATTTGCCCCAGCGGGTGATTTTTGCAAATTTATCGGCATCAAGCGTATCGAGCGAGATATTGATCCGCCGCACACCGGCCGCATAAAGTTCGGCCGCGAAGCGGTGCAACTGGCTGCCATTGGTGGTTAAGGTCAGCTCATCCAAAGCGCCGCTTTGCAGATGGCGGGACATGGATTGGAAAAACGACATGATATCGCGCCGCACCAAAGGCTCGCCGCCTGTGATCCGCAATTTGCGCACGCCCAGCCCAATGAAAGTGCTGCAAAGGCGGTCAAGCTCTTCCAGAGTCAAAAGATCTTTTTTGGGCAAAAACGTCATGTTTTCCGACATGCAATAGACGCAGCGAAAATCGCAGCGATCCGTGACGGACAGGCGCAAATAAGTGATGGCGCGGGCAAAGGGATCAATCAAAGGGGCTGTCATGGGCGAACGGTATCCTTGAGCTGCTTCGATCACAAGTGTGATTTTGGTTGAAGCAAAGCAAGCTCAGACCTAAGCTGACGAAATACAGCAGGGCGCGGCGCAAGTGGGCTTGGGAGTGCTGTGGTGTTTGGAGGCACAGCTATGTTTTATTCGCCCAGCCGGTCATTTTGGCTCTCTGCCAGCGCTGGGGGTGGCCTGCGATGAGTGCCCGTGATCGGCGCCACGACTACCGGATCAAAGATGGTCTTTTCCCTCGCGATAGCCCTGTGCGCGTGCCTGAGTTTTTCAATATTGCTGAGGCCTGCTTAATGAGCCATGCGCGCGCGTTTCCTCAGGCTGTGGCTTTGATGGATTTGAGCCGCGATGCGCGGATGTGGACCTATGCGGAGATGGCGCAGGCGGCGGAGCGATTGGCGGCGGTTTGGCAAGGCGAGGGGGTGCGGCCAGGCGACCGGGTGGCGATTTTATTGCCGCAATGCGCCGAGGCTTTGATTGCGCATTTTGCAGCGCATTTGATTGGCGCGGTGTCCTTGCCGCTTTTTGTTCTGTTTGGCCCGGAGGCTTTGCGCTTTCGTCTGAAGGACAGCGGTGCAAAAATCCTCGTCAGTGATCACGCGCAATACCCAAAAATTTGCGAAATTGCGCCTGATCTTCCTGATTTGGATCAGGTTTACCTGCGTGAGGGGACCAGCGGGCAGGCAGATGGGCTTTGGAGTGCAATTGAAGCGCAGGATGCCGCCTACCGGCCGATACAGACCTTGGCGGAAGACCCTGCCATGATGATCTATACCTCTGGCACGACCGGAAATCCAAAAGGTGTTTTGCATGCACATCGGTTTCTTTTGGGCCACTTGCCCTGTTTGGAGCTGTCATTTGCGGATTTTCCCAATGGAGCAGATGTGGGTTGGACTCCGGCGGATTGGGCTTGGATTGGGGGCTTGATGGATATGGCGATCCCATGCTTCTATTTCCGCGTGCCGCTCGTGGCCAAACGCTTCGAGCGCTTCACCGCCGATGCGGCCTTTGATCTGATCCGTGATGCTCAGATTACCCGGGCGTTTCTGCCGCCCACGGCTTTGAAAATGATGCGCCAAGCCGAAGTGCCCGCCAGCGCGCGGTTGCGATCCATTTCATCGGGGGGCGAGCCGCTCTCTGCCGATCTTATAGAGTGGGCGAAGGCGGCATTGGGCGCAGAGGTGAACGAGCTTTATGGTCAAACGGAGTGCAACCTCAGCGCTGGATCGGCCCGCAGCTGGGATGTTGCGCAGGAGGGATGGATCGGCCAGGCCTTCCCGGGGTTCGATATGCGCATTTTAGATGAGCGGGGCCGGGCAGTTGAAGTAGGGCAGATTGGGCAAATCTGCGTGCATCGTGACACGCCGAGCATGTTTTTGCGCTATTGGAACCAACCGGAAAAAACTGCTGAGCGGTTTTTGGGCGCCTATCTGGTGACGGGTGATCTGGGGCGTATGGATGCGCCGGGCTATGTGCAATTCATGGCCCGTGATGATGATGTCATCACGTCAAGCGGGTATCGGATTGGCCCCACAGAGATTGAGGCTGTATTGGCACGCGCGCCGCAAGTGGTCATGGCCGCAGTTGTGGCCGCGCCCGATGCGACACGCGGCCATGTGATTGGTGCCTATGTTACAGTCAATGGGCTGCTGGAGCCGGGTTTCGAAGCGGGTTTGATTGCGCAAGTGGCGGCGCAATTGTCGCCGCATATGGCGCCGAAATGGGTGCGGGTCTTGGAGGCGATGCCCATGACCGCCACCGGCAAAATTCGCCGCCTTGATCTTAGGGAAATGGCCGCCCAAGCGCATGAGACAGCACAAACAGGCGGATAGCCGAGGCCAAGCCGATTTCAACCCCGCGCGCATGGTCAATTTCAACGGCCAAAGCGTTGATCGCCTTGCCCTGTTCTTGGGCAATTCGCAGAAACTCCAACCAAAATTCATCTTCCAGCGAGACGCTGGTGCGGTGACCGTTGAGGGTGAGGGAGCGTTTCTTGGGCCTTTGCATCATGGATCACGCTTGTGTTGATCCAAATGTTGCACCTGTGCTGCGTTTTTAGTTTCTTGCAGGCGTTTTTGGGCTTTGCTGCGGCCAAACTTCACAGAGTTTTCCACCGCGCGGGTCGATTTTTCGGCCCGCGCTTTGGCTTTTCGAAACCTGTTGAGATTGACCGGCGCGCTCATTTAGGTCCGATCATCAACTCAGGGCGCACGACCTTGTCAAAAGTGGCTTCATCTACAAAGCCAAGCGCGATGGCCTCTTGCTTCAAGGTGGTGCCGTTTTTATGGGCTGTTTTGGCCACGGTGGTGGCATTGTCATAGCCAATTTCAGGGGCCAAAGCGGTGACAAGCATCAGGCTTTCGCGCATCAACTTGTCAATTTGATCGCGGTTCGGTGTGATGCCATTGACGCAATTGTCGGTAAAGGCCTGTGCAGCATCGCCGAGCAATTGCATGGATTGCAAGACGTTATAGGCCATCATCGGCTTGTAGACGTTCAGCTCAAAGTGACCTTGCGTGCCGGCAAAACCCACCGCCGCATCATTGCCCAGCACATGGGCGCAGACCTGTGTGAGCGCTTCGCATTGGGTGGGGTTAACCTTGCCAGGCATGATGGAGCTGCCGGGCTCATTCTCTGGCAACATCAATTCACCCAATCCACAGCGCGGACCGGAGCCGAGCAACCGGATGTCGTTGGCGATCTTAAATAGGCTGACCGCCGCTGTTTTCAGAGCGCCAGACATCTCAACCATCGCATCATGCGCGGCGAGGGCTTCGAATTTATTCGGCGCGGTGACAAAGGGCAAACCGGTGATTTGCGCCATGTTTTGCGCCACCATTTCGCCCCAACCCACGGGGGTGTTGAGCCCTGTACCCACGGCCGTGCCGCCCTGCGCCAGCTCATAAATGCGCGGCAGGGCGCCCTCGACGCGGGCGATGGCCATGGCCACCTGATGGGTGTAGCCGGAAAACTCCTGCGCCAGAGTGAGCGGGGTGGCGTCCATCGTATGGGTGCGGCCAATCTTGATGATCCCGTCAAACTCTTCGGTTTTTGCCTGCAACGCCGCGTGCAAGGCGCGCAGACCGGGCAGGGTCACATCTCTTGCGGTCATGGCTGTGGCAATATGCATGGCTGTGGGGAAGGTGTCATTGGAAGACTGGCCCATATTGCAATGATCATTGGGATGCACCGGATCTTTCGAGCCAATCACCCCGCCCATCATTTCAATCGCGCGGTTGGCAATCACCTCATTGGCGTTCATGTTGGACTGCGTGCCAGAGCCCGTTTGCCACACCACCAGCGGAAAGTGATCATCAAGCAGGCCCTTCGCGACTTCGCTTGCCGCCTCTTGGATGGCTTTGCCCTTGTCTTCAGGCAGTTTGCCAAGGGCCGTATTGGCCATGGCGCAGCCCTGTTTGATGACCCCAAGCGCGCGGACGATTGCGATGGGTTGCTTTTCCCAACCGATCGGAAAGTTGATCAGCGATCTTTGGGTTTGTGCACCCCAATATTTGTCAGAAGGAACGTCTAATGGACCGAAGCTGTCGGTCTCTACGCGTGTTGTGGTCATGGGATGCCCTTTCGTTATCTGCTCAAAGGTTTACCCATGCAGCGCTCTAGGCGCAATGCGCTCTGTCGCGCGCGCTATTGTTTTCGAAAGCTGTCTAGGCTGACAACCTGCGCTTCTTCTCTAATCTCGTCATCAGCCTCGGCATTTTCATGCATCGGCGCCTCTGCGGCTTCCGGCGCATCCTCTTCGATCTGCTCAAAGCGCAGGCCGAATTCAACGGAAGGGTCCACAAAGGTGCGCAGCGCCAAAAACGGAATGTAGAGCGGCTCGGGCGAATCGCCGAAATTCAGGGTGATGGAGAACCCTTCATCGGTGACATTGAGATTATCAAACCAATGTTGCACCACGATTGTCATTTCGTCGGGGTAGCGCTCGAGCAGCCAATCAGGGATCAGCACGCCCGCATACATCGTGTTGAAGGTGATGAAAAAATGATGATCTCCGGGCAATTCTCCCGCGTCAGCAATATCTTGCAACAAGCGCTTAATTAAACCGCGCATTGCATCATGCATCATGCTGCCATAGTCGATCATTTTCATGTCCAATCTTCCAAATCTGATTGCGCTGCACTCTAGGGTATTTTGCCAGAAACGAAAGGGCTGTAGGCTGCCTAAAAGGTGGAAACCCCGACGGATAAAAGCGCCATAAGGGGCAAAGTCCACAGAATATCCCACTTCCGCCACAGCAAAAGCAGGGCTGCGAGGGCGGAAAAGCTGAGGGACAGCGGGTCCAACGAGCCCGGATCAGGCAGGGACAGATCTAGCGGGCCAAGGGTCCAACCCCTATGGCTGGCAAACCAGATTTGCCCGGCAAACCATATGGAAAGACTGGCAATCACCCCAACCACCGCAGCCGTGATCCCAGCGAGGGCACGCGCCAACCATGCGATGGACATCAGCCGTTCCAGATGGGGGGCAAAGAGGAAAATCCATAAAAAGCACGGAAGGAAAGTCACCCAAAGCGTCAGCAGGCCGGCCATGAACGCGAGGGCGAGCCCTCCAGCTTGAAACCCAGCCAGAAAGCCCACGAATTGCGTGACGAGGATGAGTGGACCGGGCGTGGTTTCCGCCAACCCCAAGGCGTCGATCATCTGCGGCGCTGTCAGCCAGTTCAAATCAGTCACGGCGGTTTGCCCAAGATATCCCAAAACCGCATAGGCTCCGCCAAAGGTGACCACCGCCAGGGTTGAAAAAAGCAGGGCGACTTTGGTCAAAAACACCTCTTTCATGCTCCAAAGAATTGCAATCGGCAGCGCCCAGAGCGCGGCAATGAGGCTGGAAGCGGCCAGAGTGCTTTGCTGGAGGGGCGGGGTATGGTTTTTCGGCTCTGCGGCTACGGGCAGGGCTGCCACGCCCCAAAGCGCCGCCCCCAAAACCACCCAAGGATAGGGCAGACCGAACAGCGCAATGGCGCAAAAGCTGCTGGCGGCAATCGCCCAGGCCATGGGCTCGATCAAAGCCCGGGTGCAAATTTTGAGCAAGGCTTGTAGCACGATGACGATGACGCAGGCTTTGATCCCGGTGAATGCGGCCTGGCTCCAGCCCGTATGTCCAAAGTTGACGTAAGCCCAAGCCAAAGCAAAAATCACACAGGCGCCGGGAAGGATGAACAAGGTTCCGCCGATAAATCCGCCCCGCAGCCCATGCAGCCGCCAGCCAAGGTAGGTGGCCAATTGCATCGCCTCCGGGCCGGGCAGCAACATGCAAAATGACAGCGCTCTGAGGAAATCTTGCTGTGACACCCACCCGCGTTTGTCGACCACCTCATCTTGCATCAAGGCGATTTGCGCCGCAGGGCCCCCAAAAGAGAGCAGCCCAATTTTTGCCGCAACGGAAGTGAATTGCGTCAAAGAGACCTGGGATGTGGCCTGATTTTGCACGGATGAATGCTCCTTTTCGGCTTAGGTGAAAATGCCGCAAGAGCGGCTGCGGTACAAGGTGTAAAAGACCTCTGCATACCCGAGCCGCCACGCCAAAACATTATGCCCGGTGGCAACACCGGGCTGCGCCTGACTGCCCCCGGCAGGCGCATTCACCATCTGGGTATATTGGTATATATGGTTATGGCTCAAATCTTGCAGTGATGTCACCACAAGTCAGATGCGCCCGCCCAGGCCGGCGCTCTCCTCATTTCGTGTTGAAATGGCGTTATGCAGAGGCCTTTATAATATTGCACCTTTGGTTTTTGGCCGCTCATGTGTCGCAAAATGGCGTGACCTGGCGCAAAAATGGGTTACACCGAGCCGGAGCCTGCGGGAGATGAGCGGATGACGATATTATTGGGCGTTGATACGGGCGGCACCTATACAGATGCGGTGCTGATCCGTGATGACACCGATGTGATTGCCAGTGCTAAATCTCTGACCACGCGTGCCGATTTGGCGCTGGGCATTGGCTCTGCGGTGCGGGCCGTATTGGCCGAGGCCGATGTTGCGCCTGGTGAGATTGCCTTGGCCTCTTTGTCGACAACTCTGGCCACCAATGCTCTGGTTGAGGGGCAAGGGGGTCGTGTGGGGTTGGTCTATATCGGATTTGATGCGCGGGATTTGGACAGCCATGGGCTGAAAGAGGCGCTGAAGGGTGATCCGGTGATCACGCTGAGTGGCGGACATGATCATGCGGGCGGGCAGGCCGCTCCTCTGGATGAAGCTGCGCTGCGCGCGTGGTTGGAAGAAGATCAAGGCGTATCGGCCTATGCGGTGGCTGCGCAATTTGCCACGCGCAATGCCGCCCATGAGCTGCGCGCCGCTGAGGTCATTAGGCAGGTTACAGGCCGCCCTGTCAGCGCGTCGCATCACCTATCCTCAAAGCTCAATGGACCCAAACGGGCGTTGACGGCAGTGTTGAATGCCCGATTGATCGGGATGACCCATAAGCTCATTGGTCGGGCGGAGGATATTTTGCGCGAAATTGGCCTCTCCGCACCTCTGATGGTCGTGCGCGGCGACGGAGCTTTGATCTCTTCGCAAAAGGCCAAGGAGCGGCCCATTGAAACCATTCTGAGCGGTCCTGCCGCTTCCATTGTGGGCGCCCGTTGGATGACGGGACGCGATCATGCTTTGGTGTCTGATATTGGCGGGACCACGACGGATATCGCCCTGTTGCGCGATGGACAGCCGCAGATTGACCCGGCTGGGGCGCAGGTTGGCCCCTATCGCACGATGGTCGAGGCGGTGGCCATGCGCACAACTGGTTTGGGTGGGGACAGTGAGGTGCACTTTCGCTCTGAGGGTCTTGCGGGCGGGGTCACCTTGGGCCCGCGCCGGGTCTTGCCGATGTCATTGATCGCCCGAGAGGCGCCAGAGGTGGTATTGCCCGCCCTTGATCGGCAGCTGCGCGCGGTCATGCCCGGCGACTATGATGGGCAATTCGTGCGCGCGGTGCCAGGCGGCGACACCGCCGGTCTCAGCGCCCGTGATCAGGCCGTATTTGACCGCATAGGCCCGCAGACCCATCCTCTGGACCGGCTTTTGTCCACGCGGGTCGAATACCTGTCTATTCAACGCCTGGTGGCGCGTGGCTTGGTGCAACTCTCCGGTGTCACCCCCTCCGATGCCAGCCATGTCTTGGGGCTATTAGACGCTTGGGACCGTGAGGCGGCGGCGATTGGTCTGGCTTTGATGGGGCGCAGGCGCACGGGAGCCGGCGAGCCTTTGGCGCGGGCGCCCGAGGATATGGCGAAAATCATTATTGATCAACTCACCGCTCAAACCTCTCAAGCCCTGCTCACGGCGGCCTTTGCGGAGGAGATCGACCCCTATAGCGGCGCGCCGGCGGAATTGGCCGGCCATGAGCTGCTGCGGCGCGGATTGCGGCGCGCGGGGGGATTGGTGAAGATCGAAGCCTGTCTGGATGTGGCTGTGATCGGGCTTGGGGCTTCGGCGGCCACCTATTACCCGGCAGTGGGCGAGGCGCTGAAGTGCGATGTTATTTTGCCCGAGCATGCCGCCGTGGCCAATGCCATTGGCGCCGTCGTTGGACGCATCACGATGCGGCGCTCCGGCACAATCACGGCGCCGTCCGAAGGAGTCTTTCGGGTGCATTTTACCGCGGGACCGCAGGATTTTCATAGCGAGGATGACGCCTTGCTGGCGCTGGAGACTTGGCTATGTGACAGCGCGCGCGCCGAGGTGGAGGAGAGCGGCAGCGACACTGTACAGGTCTCAAGCCATCGTGATATCAAACGGGCGCGCAGCGAGGAGCGTGAGATATTTATTGAGGCCGTGATTTCAGTCGAAGCAACCGGTCGGCCCCGCGTTGCGCGGGAGTAGGGACGTCGAAGGCAGAGGGGTCCTTGATTTTTTGCGGATAGTTTTGTGAGTATGTATTTTATTAATCGATTTTGACGAAAGTAATTGAAGGACATAGCATTGAAACCGCGCATTGTTCCGAGGCTCGCTTTGGCGCTTGGCCTGTGGTGTTGTATGCCCATAGCTGGATTGGCCCATGAGGGCGTCAAGTGTTCCGAACGCAATCTGGATCAAGCCATTCGGGCTTTGGGATCCCGCAGGGCCGCTGAAACCTATTTCACCCCTTATATCACCCTCACGAAAAAGGATGTCTATTGGGCGCGCAGTGAATATCGCATTGTGGGATTGACTGACAATCAGAGCCGATCTGAGGTGCATGGCACAACCCAATGGAACGGGGTTGAGATGACATTGATGTATCATGAGGCGGCACAGGTGCTTTGGGTGACCATGCAGCCGTGGCGCAAGGGCCAGGTCATTCCGACGGTGGCCTATACCAAATGCGCAACGCTTGATTGATGTGAAGACCAGGTATGTGAGGGGGGAAGGTGCAGGTTTCTGTTGCCAGGTACCTGCGGACCCCGCCTGACGCTGCAAGGCGACAGGGCTTAAGGTTTCAATGTTTCGGACTGCTTACGCAGCCAGAGCCATTGGAGCTTTGTTGTCATTTGCAACTAGCTTAAATGAACCGATAACGGTGGTATCTCACCGAGCCAAAGCTAACCCCTTTAGACGTCCGTCGATCCTATTTCAGCCCCATCTGTCCCCAAATGAGGGAGGTTTGGTGGAGCTGCCGGGTACCGCCCCCGGGTCCGATCCGTTTATTACGAGCGCGTTTATGACCATAGTCCCGAGGGACAGATCAGATGTAATGCGCTTTGCGCGCAATTAAAAGGGGCGCGAGAGGCTAAATTCACAAAGAGCTGGATAAGTTTTCGTGCCGGCCTCTGGCACTTGGGCGCGATTGGCGTTAGCAGGAGAGGATTGTATAATCCTGGAGAGCCCAATGTTTAACGCCTTAGTTGTTGAGAAAACGGAAACCGGCACCCAAGCCGATCTGCGGCAAATCTCATATGACGATTTACCCGCGGGCGATGTGACTGTGGCGGTTGACTATTCCACCGTGAATTACAAAGACGGTCTGTGCATCGGTCCGGGCGGTGGTTTGGTCCGCGTTTATCCGCATGTGCCAGGAATTGATTTTGCAGGCACTGTCGAAAGCTCCGATGATCCGCGCTATCGTCCGGGGGATAAAGTCATTCTGACCGGCTGGCGCGTTGGCGAGGTCCATTGGGGCGGCTATGCGCAAAAGGCGCGGGTCAAGGCAGATTTCCTTGTACCTCTGCCGCACGGGTTGACGACCCGCCAGGCTATGGCTGTGGGCACTGCTGGCCTGACGGCCATGTTGGCCGTTATGGCGCTTGAAAATCACGGGCTTGAGCCGGGCAAGGCGCCTGTTTTGGTCACCGGTGCGGCGGGCGGTGTGGGCTCGGTTGCCACCGCGCTTTTGGCCAATTTGGGCTATGAGGTGGCTGCGGTCACGGGCCGTCCTGAGACAGCAGATTATCTTACCGCCCTAGGGGCAACGCAGATTGTCGCGCGCAGTGAAATCAACGAGGTGACCAAACGGCCCCTTGAAGCGGAGCGCTGGGCGGGCTGTGTTGATGCGGTGGGCGGCGACATGCTGGCGCGGGTCTTGGGGCAAATGTGCTATGGCGCTTCTGTGGCGGCTGTGGGCCTGGCGGGCGGGGCAAGCCTGCCGGCGACGGTCATTCCCTTTCTGCTGCGGGGAGTGAACCTCTTGGGCATCGACAGCGTGATGCAACCTTTTGAAAATCGGCAAAAGGCTTGGGCAAGGATCGCAAAAGATCTGCCACTCTCTAAGCTTGAAGGCATGATTGTTCCGGCGGTTCTGTCTGATCTGCCGCGCTTGGGTAAAGACATTCTCAAAGGCCAAGTGCAGGGCCGCGTTGTGGTTGACGTGAACGCCTAAGACCCGCAAGGTGAGGTCCAATTGGGCCTCATCTTACAGCGGCTCGCAAATCCCGTTCCTCGTCTGGCTCGCCCGAGGAGCCATCTGTCAAGGACCAACGCCATGCAGCTTGATCTAGAGTTTATCCGTCAAAATTTCCCGGCCTTCGACGTGCCGTCTTTGCAGGGGCAATCATTTTTCGAAAATGCTGGGGGCTCTTACACTTGCGTGCAAGTTCAGGATCGTCTGGCCCGCTTCTACCGGGAGCGTAAAGTACAACCCTATGCGCCTTATGAGGCGTCGCGTTTGGGCGGGGAAGAAATGGACGAGGCCCGCTCTCGCCTGGCCGCTATGCTGGGGGTGCAGAGTGATGAGCTGAGCTTTGGGCCCTCCACCACCCAAAATACCTATGTTTTGGCGCAAGCGGTCGGGCAATGGCTGGAACCGGGGCAGTCCATCATTGTCACCAATCAAGACCATGAGGCCAATTCGGGCCCTTGGCGGCGCTTGGCCGAACGTGGGGTTGAAGTGAAAGAATGGGCCATTGATCCGCAAACCGGTCTGCTGGATCCACAAGATTTGCAGGCTCTGCTGGACCCATCTGTGCGGATGGTGTGCTTTCCGCATTGCTCCAATGTAATCGCGGCGGTCAACCCCGTGGCGGAAATCACCGCGATGATCCGTGCGGCAGGTGCTTACTCTTGTGTTGATGGCGTGAGTTACGCGCCGCATGGCTTTGTGAATGTGTCGGAGTTAGGCGCGGATATCTACCTGTTTTCCGCCTATAAAACCTATGGGCCGCATCAAGGGCTGATGGTGATCCGGCGTGATCTTGGAATGCGCCTTCCCAATCAAGGGCATTATTTTAACGAAGGCAGCCTGTATAAGCGTTTTACACCCGCCGGTCCCGATCATGCTCAGGTGGCGGCCTGCGCGGGCATGGCCGATTATATGGATGCGGTCTATGCTCACCACTTTTCAGTGGAGGCCACAGCTGCACAGCGGGCTGCAAAGGTGCATGATCTGTTTAGAGATCATGAGGCACGTTTGGCTCAACCTATTTTAGACTATCTGAGCGCTAAAAATTCCGTACATTTGCTTGGCCCGGCTGAGGCTCAAAATCGCGCGCCAACCATTGCCGTGCAACTCTCTATGCCGGGTGAGGTGGCGGCCGAGAAGCTGGCCCCTTTCGGCGTTATGGCGGGGGGTGGTGATTTTTACGCGGTGCGCCCCTTGTCAGCGCTTGGCATTGCGCCAGAGCACGGGGTGCTGCGCCTGTCATTTGTGCATTATACCGGTCCCGATGATGTTGACCGGCTGTTAAATGCCCTAGATCATGTTCTATAGCGGTTTGTGAAGGACGCGATATGACCCCAACTTTATTGTGGTTCCGGCGCGACTTGCGTCTGCAGGACCACGCGGCGCTGACGGCCGCTCTTGCCCGGGGTGGCCCGGTGATTGCCGTGTTCATCTGTGATGCGCAGGTTGAGACCTTAGGATCGGCGCCAAAATGGCGGTTGGGGCAGGGTATTGCGGCCCTTCAAAAGGCCGTCGCCGACAAAGGCAACCGCTTGATTTTGCGGCGCGGCGCGGCGATAGATGTGATCCCCAAGCTTGTCGAGGAAACGGGTGCGACCGCCGTCTATTGGCAGCGGTCCTATGATCCAGCCAGCCAGGCGCGTGATGCGGAGGTGAAAGCGTTCCTCTCGGCCATGGGGCTCGAGGCCAAAAGCTTCAAAGGCCACCTGTTGTTCGAACCTTGGACGGTGCAGACAAAGCTAGGTGGATTTTACAAAGTTTACACGCCGCTTTGGAAGGCTGTGCGCGGCAGAGAGGTACCCGAGCCCTTGCCGGCGCCAACACGGATTCCGGGACCAGAGACCTATCCGAGCTCAGAGGCGCTGGGCGCATGGGGCTTGGGACGCGCTATGCAGCGCGGCGCTGCGATCGTGGAACGCTACGCGCGGGTTGGTGCGGATCTGGCACAGGAAAGATTGGCGGAATTCACCAGCGGCGCGTTGCGGCACTATGGCGAGGGGCGGGATATTCCCGGTGAAGATGGCACGTCAAAATTGGCGGAAAATCTCGCTCTGGGGGAAATTACCCCCGCGCAATGCTGGCACGCCGGGCAAGCTGAATTGAACCGTGGCAATCCGGGGGCGGAAATTTTCCTCAAAGAATTGGTCTGGCGCGAGTTTGCCTATCACTTGCTGCACCATACACCGCAAATCCTGACGCGAAACTGGAAACCGGCTTGGGATGCCTTTCCCTGGAGCGAGGAGGCCAGCAGCGCCAAATTTACCGCGTGGAAAACCGGGCGCACGGGGCTTGAGTTTATCGATGCGGCGATGCGCGAGCTTTATGTCACGGGCACCATGCACAACCGTGGGCGGATGATTGTCGCGTCTTATTTGACCAAACATCTCATGACCCATTGGCGGCTTGGGCAGGCTTGGTTTGAAGATTGCTTGATTGATTGGGATCCGGCGAGCAACGCGATGGGATGGCAATGGGCGGCGGGCAGTGGCCCGGATGCGGCGCCCTATTTCCGCGTGTTCAATCCCGAAACCCAGATCGAGAAATTTGATGCAGATCGGCGTTACCGCAAGATGTGGATTGCAGAGGGGCAGGCAAATCCGCCGGCCAGCGCGCTGCAATATTTTGACGCTATCCCAAGGTCTTGGGGCCTGTCGGCGCAGAGTGCCTACCCTGCGCCGATCGTTTCAGCCAAAGAGGGGCGCGAAATCGCCCTGTCGTTCTATAAAACCCGTGACTTCTAATCACCGCGAGGCTTGCTTCTCACGCCTGCTCCGTTAATTTACTATAAACTCCAATCTCTACGGGAGATGCCTATATGATCCTGACTTCCACCGATGGGCAGAAAAACTTGCCGCGTTATTTTGCCACCGCCTTTGGCGTTGCGCAAAAAGGACAAAACGGGCGCATAGATTTTGCTTTTGACGATGGCCGCATCTTCCGCGCGGAAGGTCCGGGCGCCGGACCGGTATGCGAGGTTCGTATTCACGACAAAGGCATCTTCGAGCGTTTGCTGCGGGAAGGGCAGCTGGGGTTTTGTGATGCCTATTTGGATGGCCAATGGAGCACGCCGGATTTGCAGGCTTTCATGGATTATATTCATGCGGATAATGAAGAGGTGTTTGACAGTTTCCCAGGGCAAAAGCTGGTCCAGATTTACGAGAAATTCCGCTTCTGGATGCAGCGGAATTCCAAGGGGCAAGCGCGCAAAAACATCAGCTATCACTATGACCTAGGAAATGATTTCTATGGTCTGTGGCTCGACAAGACTATGACCTATTCATCGGCGATTTTTGAAACCGGGCGTGAAACACTCGAGGAGGCCCAGACGGCAAAATATGCCAGTATGGTTGATCAAATGGGGGTGAAGCCTGGTGATCATGTGCTGGAAATTGGTTGCGGCTGGGGTGGCTTTGCCGAATATGCTGCGAAAGAGCGCGGGTTGAAAGTGACCTGTCTGACCATCAGCAAAGAGCAGTTTAAATACGCCGAAGATCGGATTGCGGCGGCGGGCCTGCAAGATATGGTGACGTTTAAACTGCAAGATTATCGCGATGAAACCGGGGTTTATGACGGCATTGCCAGCATTGAGATGTTTGAGGCTGTCGGAGAGAAATATTGGCCCTCCTATTTCAGTACGGTTTTTGGCCGGCTCAAAACAGGTGGGCAGGCGACGCTACAAATCATCACAGTGCGTGATGATCGGTTTGAAGATTACCGTAAATCTGTGGATTTTATTCAAAAATATATTTTCCCAGGCGGTATGCTGCCCTCACCGGCAGTGCTGCGCCGTGAGGCCCAAAAAGCCGGTTTGGACTGTGTGAAATCAATAGAGTTTGGCGAGAGTTATAGCAAAACTCTGAGGCTTTGGCATGCGCGGTTCAATGACAAATGGGATCAAGTGGAGGCGATGGGCTTTGATGAGCGTTTCCGCCGGATGTGGAATTTCTACCTGACCTCTTGCGCCGCGACCTTTCATTACGCCAATTGCGATGTGACACAAATCACCCTGTCCAAGCCTGAATGAGCCGCCGATGACCCATGTGTTTTTGTTCGGCACGCTGTGTTGGCCGGATCTGTTGGATCTTGTGGGCGGGGCAAGCTGCCGCGCAGGCGAGGAGGCGGAGTTACCAGGCTACCATGTCACCTGGGCAAAAGGGCAACCTTTTCCGGCAATCCACCCTAAAGCGGGCTGTCAGGCGCGGGGCATTTTGCTGCGGGGATGCGATGGGCAAGTTTTGGCCCGTATGGATCACTATGAAAGTGGCTTTGGCTATAAGCTGCACCCGGTGACGGTCATGGCCGCTGGGGGCTCTGTGCAGGCGCAAGTTTACCTGCCGCCCGACGGTCTGGAGCCGGGGCCCGAGTGGTCTTTGACCGATTGGCAAGCGGCACATGGAGCTTTGGCTTTGGAAGCGGCTTGGGAGGTTATGGCCGTTATGGGGCAGATGTCACCGGCGGAGCTGGCCGAGGCCTATCCCATGATGCGCGTGCGTGCGGACGCAAGGCTCAAGGCGCGGTCAGACCCGGCGCCGCCGTCGCCCTCTGGTCTGAGCCGCGCCGATGTGGTGGTGCATGGACACAGCCAGCCCTATACAAAATTTTTCGCCTTGCAGCAGGCCGAGCTTTCCGTGCCGCGGTTTGATGGGGCAGGGAGCGAGCGGGTGGACCGGGCGGCCTTTGTTGGCACAGATGCCGCCATTGTTCTGCCCTATGATCCAAAGACAGATCGGGTCTTGTTGGTTGAGCAATTTCGTTTTGGCCCCTTTGTGCGGGCCGATGCCCACCCGTGGTTGATGGAGCCGGTTGCCGGCCGTATTGATGCGGGCGAGACCCCCGAAGGCGCTGCGATCCGTGAGAGCTTTGAAGAGGCGGGGCTGAAGATCGGGGATCTGCACAGGGTGCATAGTGGCTATAGCTCACCGGGGTGTAGCAGTGAGTATTTTCACATTTTTGTGGGCTTGGCTGATATTGGTGATGCGGCGGCGATCTTGAGCGGATTGCAGGATGAATCTGAGGATATCCAAGGGCATATCCTGAGCTTTGATGACTTCTACCACCGCCTGACGACCCATCAATTGCCCGTGGTGCCCCTAGCTTTGGCCGGCTATTGGCTCGCACAAAATCGAGACATGTTGCGTAAGAATTCTTGAGCTTCTGTTCCATGCGGCTTAGGAAGATTAAAAGATAAAGGGTTTGTGATGTCGACTATCTATTCCGATTTGGCTGCGGCCGTGGGCAATACGCCATTGATCCGGCTCAAAGCGGCCAGCGAGGCCACGGGCTGTGAAATCCTTGGCAAAGCGGAATTTATGAACCCAGGACAATCTGTTAAGGATCGTGCGGCTTTGTATATTATCAAAGCGGCTGTGGCCTCGGGTGATTTAAAGCCAGGTGGTACGATCGTTGAAGGTACGGCCGGCAATACGGGGATTGGCTTGGCGCTGGTTGGCGCCTCAATGGGCTTTCGCACGGTGATCGTCATACCCGAAACGCAAAGCCAAGAGAAAAAAGATATGTTGCGCCTTGCGGGTGCAGAGCTTGTCGAAGTCCCTGCCGCCCCTTACAAAAACCCCAATAACTATGTGCGTTATTCGGGACGTTTGGCCCAAGAATTGGCCAAAACAGAGCCTAATGGTGCCATATGGGCCAATCAATTTGACAATATTGCCAATCGCCAAGCGCATATTGAGACCACCGGGCCTGAAATATGGGCGCAAACTGAGGGCAAATTGGATGGGTTCATTTGTGCTGCCGGCTCGGGGGGAACCGTGGCGGGCATGGGACTGTATTTGCAGCCCAAGGGTGTAAAAGTGGGCCTCGCCGACCCGGATGGCGCGGCCTTGCACAGTTTTTACACCACAGGGGTTCTGGCCTCAGAGGGTGGCTCGATCAGCGAAGGCATCGGTCAAGGTCGGATCACCAAAAATCTAGAGGGCTTTACGCCGGATATGTCCTATAACATTCCAGATGCAGAGGCTTTGCCCTTTGTCTTCGATCTGCTGCGCAATGAGGGCCTGGTTCTGGGAGGATCTTCTGGAATCAACATTGCCGGCGCTGTGCGCATGGCGCGTGACCTTGGCCCTGGTCATAGAATTGTCACTATTTTGTGTGACTATGGGACGCGTTATCAATCAAAACTCTTTAACCCTGATTTCTTGCGCTCGAAAGGCCTCGAGGTGCCAGAATGGATGGAGACCAGCCGTGATATTCAAACTGTTTTTGAACCTGTCTAAATTTTTTCTGATTGTCTGGTTGGGGCTGTGGGCCACGCTCGCGAGTGCCCAAACCTCGGCGCAAGTCACGCCAGATTATAGCCGATGGGCCGCCACGGCAAATATGGCGCAAGATACGCTCGAAGCCGGTACCGCAAATGAAGCTTTTTTGACCAAACTGCGCGAGCAATTGGCCTTGAGACGGTCTGAATTTTTAGAAGTGCAAAATTCTAGCCCCGCTAGATTGGCCATTTTGGAGGAGCAGTTGGCCGCCCTCGGGCCTGTGCCCGAAAGCGGCACAGAACTGGCAGAAATCGCCGAGCGCCGCGCCAGCTTGGCTCAGGATATTGAGGCTATAAATGCGCCGCGCATAAGGGCTCGGGAGGCCTACAAACAGGCCGATGGTTTGATTCGCGAAATTGATGCCGCGCTGTCGGCGAAACAGACCGAAAATCTGCTCAAGCTGGGCCCGTCGCCCATTGATCTTCGCCTCTGGCCTGAGGCGGTTTTACAAATTACGGAAAAATTGCAATCTCTTGTGGGCAGTGTATCGACCGCTTGGAATACCCCTGTTGTGCGCGACAAAGCGCGTGATCAATTGCCACTTATCGTGACGCTGCTTTTGGCAGCAGGCCTGTTGCTGACGCAAGGTCGCCGCTGGCTGGCCCGTGCCCTGCGCCGCCTGTCCCGCTCAGAAGATGCCTTTGGCGTCGATCTGGCCCGATACTTGCTCGGCTTGGGGCAGCTGGTGAATGTGATGCTCTGTGTATTCTTGCTGTCGCGTGCTTGGAGTGTTTCACGGCTCTATGATCTTGATTTGAGCGTCTTGCTGCAAGCTGCCACTTGGATTTTCGCCCCGCTTTTTATCAGCCGTTGGTTGGCCACTCAACTATGCCCCATTGATGAGACGAGCCGAAGTGCTCTTGCATTGCCCGGCGGTTCAGGCCTGCAGGCGCGTTTGTTGATCCGTTGGCTGGGTGTGGTCATCTCTGCGATGATCTTGATGGGCTATCTGAGCGATATGGGCGATTTTTCGAGTGGAACTGAGGCAGTGATCGTCTTTGTACTCGTGTCCATCGCGGGCGTCGGAACCTTGCGGCTTGGCGGATTGTTGTGGCGCCAAAGCCATGGACCACAGGCCGCCACAGGGGCCGAGCAAGTGCCCCACAGGATTGTGGTGCGACTTGGGCAAGGGCTGGCTGTTGTCGCGGCAATCTGTATCGCCCTTGCGGTGATTGGCTATTCATATTTGGCCATCGAGTTGTTGATGTCTATTCTTCTGTCCACCGGGCTTTTGGGCATACTCTTTGTAACATTCGAGGCTGTGCGCAATGCATTTGCAATGCTGTCTTCAGATCGTAGCGCCGGGCATGATAGCCTGGCTGCCGTCGTTGTGAATGCGGGCTTGATTGTGGCCTCTTTACCGGTCTTTGCCCTGATCGGGGGGGTGCGAACATCAGAGCTGACGGAGCTCTGGGCGTCCTTTAAATCTGGCGTGACACTCGGAGAGGTGCAGCTGTCGCCGGGCGTTGTGCTGCAGCTGATTGTTGTCTTTGTCATTGGCCTGTTACTGACGCGCCTCATTCAACGGACTTTAAAAACCCGCATTTTGGCGAAAACCAAAATCGATGCGGGCGGACAGAATGCCATTGTCTCGGGCATCGGTTATTTCGGGATTTTCTTGGCGGCGGTCGTGGCGATTACCTCTGCTGGACTTGATTTGTCGTCGCTTGCAATTGTCGCCGGTGCCCTATCGGTCGGGATCGGTTTTGGCTTGCAAAATATCGTATCCAACTTTGTGTCTGGCATCATCTTATTGATCGAGAGGCCCATTAGCGTTGGCGATTGGATCGAAGTGGGCGGGAATATGGGGATTGTCAGAAAAATCTCCGTTCGTTCCACGAGCATCCAGACCTTTGACCGTACGGATGTGATCGTGCCCAATGCGGATTTGGTCTCGGGAACCGTGACCAACTACACCCATGGCAGCTCTGTGGGTCGTATCATTGTCCCGATCGGCGTGGCCTATGGCAATGACACGCGCAAGATTGAAGAGCTCTTGCTGCCACTTGCCGAGCAACATCCTCTGGTGCTGAAAGATCCGGCACCCTCGGTGGTGTTCCAAGGATTTGGCGCAGATTCTTTGAACTTTGAGATCCGCGCATTGCTTGCCGATATCAATTATGGGCTCACGGTGCGCTCCGAATTGAACCATCAGGTCTATGAGGTGCTGACCGCCAATGGCATAGAAATTCCATTCGGGCAGCGCGATATTTGGATCCGTAACCCAGAGGCCCTGGGCGCCGTACGCTCTGAGCCCTCGTAACCATCATGAGGCGTCACCTAGGGTGCCGGCCTTGATTGGAAAGCTTGACGCATGGGCGCAAGAGCCGAGGATAAGATTTTTTGAATCATGAGCTCGGAAATCTATTTTAGGCTCTTGAAAACCGCGCGCCAGTCTCATAGACCACGCCCAACGGACAGGTGGCCGAGTGGTCGAAGGCGCACGCCTGGAAAGTGTGTAGGCGGGAGACCGTCTCCAGGGTTCGAATCCCTGTCTGTCCGCCAAAATCTCTCAGACAGTCTCCTGAAGTTGCATATAAATTTATCCAAATAAACCTATTTCCATTTGTTTTAATAATTTTTTTCTTGCTAACTTGTTTCATGCGGTCCCAAGTGGTACCAACAGAGCCCACATCTAATGTGGGTCTGAAAGTGGGGCTGGGGATGTAATGTTGACAGAAACGCAAGCGCGCAGAATTAAACCGGGTGACAAGCCTTTGGCGGATGGAACAGTGAAGGGACTGCGGTTGATCCCTTCGGCAACCAAGGGACGAGCTAAATGGCAACTGCGCTTCGTCTCTCCTGAGGTCCAGCGGCGGCGTGATATGGGTTTGGGAGCCTTTCCTGACGTTAGTATCGCCACAGCCCGTGAGCGTGCCTTGCTTGCGCGGAAGTTGATCGCAGCTGGTTTGGACCCCATAGAGGAAAACATTAGAAAGCGGCAGCAATCGCCCGGCACGGTGCGGATGCCGACTTTTGAAGAGGCAGCACGGACTGTACATGAAGAGTACAAGGCTGGATGGTCAAACGGTAAACATGTTGACCAGTGGATCAATACACTAACTATTTATGCTTTTCCGGTGATGGGCGCACGGAAAGTAAACACGCTCAAGTCCTCAGACTTTGCAGATGTTTTGCGGCCTATCTGGTCAACAAAGTGGGAGACAGCTCGCCGTGTGAAGCAGCGCTGTCATACCGTGATGAAGTGGTGCTGGGGCAAGGAGTACGTTCCGGCGAACCCAGTCGACATGGTAGATATGCTGCTCCCCAAGCAGAGTGCAGCATCGCGGCAGACTGCCCACCACCCTGCTATGCCATGGCGCCTAGTTCCTCAGTTTATAATGGATGTTGTCCATGCAAGCGATGATGTCACGAGACATCTTTTGGAGTTTACGATTTTGACTGCTGCTCGGTCAGGCGAGACGCGGGGTGCAACATGGGGTGAAGTGGACTTCACGACATCGACATGGGTTGTGCCTGCTGAACGAATGAAAGCTAAGTCAGCACACAGAGTGCCTCTTTCAGCGAGGGCAGTGAAGTTGCTCGGGGTGCGACGCGCGCTTGGTAAACATCCAGAACTGATATTTTCTTCTCCGCGTGGCGGTCCGCTCAGTAATATGGCGCTGACCAAGTTCTTACGCACCCATAAGGCTGCGAGCGATGTGCCTGAGCGGGCGGCTACTGCGCATGGGTTCCGGTCATCGTTCCGAGATTGGGCTAGTGAGACTGGCGTGCCCCGTGATCTGGCAGAGCGTGCACTCGCGCACTCTGTGCGTAACGCTGTTGAAGCTGCCTACCACAGGACCGATTTACTTGAACAACGGCGCAGCGTTATGGAAGCATGGTCCAATCATGTGGTGGGAGCGTGAATGGCCGCTGACTTTGTGATGAAGCTGAAATAGGTTAGTTCTTAGCTAGATGGTGTGCCAGATGGTGTTAAAAAGTCTGGATGTAGTTGACTCTGGCTGGGCATTAATGGTACCGAAGGTTTGAGGCGTAAGGAATGGACGCTGGCTGACGGCCGCAGGCATACCCATTTTTACCACTGACGGAAGTGATTAAGCTGACCAGTTTTGCTGCAGCTTCGTGATGTCGCCTATTAAATCTCATCACGGAGAAAACTATGCTTTTGGCAACTGTACAAGGCGCTACGCGCCGCTTTTTTTACAGCATTTCCGCATTCGACACGCTACCTGACACAGCACTAATTGACATAAAAATGGTCACTGCTCTCGCCAGTAGGAGCAAAAGTTCAATTTACCGAGATATTGCCGCTGGGCGGCTTTCCCCGCCCGTTCGCATAGGCCCAAACTCAGTTCGCTGGCGTGCTAGTGTTGTGCGCGAATACCTATCCGGAAAAACCAAGTAAAAACCGCGCGCTTTAAGGTGTGCGGCAGAACAGGTCTCATTCTGTTCTTTTGGTAAGCCTTTTGTGCGCCTCTGAATGAATGGAGGCAGTCATGTCCAACATTACTATAATTAAATCTCTAAAGCCGGATACGCTAGGTAAACGCTTTAAACTTGATGGCAATGGAACGATGAAGAAGAGCGTCGTTGCAAGCGTCTGGAAAGGCAAAGCTAAGCGGCTAAATACCTCGACTTTCAAAGAGCTCACCAATTTGCTTAAAGGTGTTTGCGAGGCCAGCGATATTGCCCTCATGGCGGGGTGTTTTATTGACGCCGAGCATGGAGAAGCCGTCAACCTCGTTACCAAGGAAAAGCTTACCAAACTTCTAAAGTGCGACGAGAAAGATACGCCCGGTGGGGTTCAAGAAATCGACGGCGAAAAGTACGTCGCCCGCGTTAAACTTGGGGTCGAGCCGGGCAACTGGCTGCTGATCGATGCGGACAACCCTGAGGGAATTCCGGACAAGTGGAAAGTCCTTAACTTGCAGGACCGCCTTAAACTGCTTGAGCCACTAGTGCCGGGGATCAGCACATGCACGCGTGTCGAATACCGCTCGTCGAGCGCCCGGGTTGTCAAAAATGGTGAGCAGCCGGGTGGTGCTACCCATGCATGGATGCAAATTTCAGACCCTGCTAAAATGGAAATTCTGCGGGAACACGTCAAAGTTAAGATGCAATTAGAAGGACTTTCATTTCCATCATCGCGCTATAGCAAAGAAACTAGACAGGTAATCGGGCATGAGCCGCGTACTGTGATCGACTTGGCTGTGTGGGTGCCGGGGCGTTTGGTGTTCTGCTCAAAGCCGGTTGTTTCGGTCCAAGGCTTTTTTGTGGCCGATGCTGACATAAAAATCGTAAACCCGGATGGTGGCGTACTAGACGTATCATCGATTGAATTGCCATCTGACTGCAATTTAGAACAGCTGCAGGAAAAAACTGGACGCATACTGTCATATTCGCAAAATAATGGATTAAAAGTATCGGATACAGGCATCCTAACCCTAGATACGCTGATTGACATCAAAGGGGTTTCAAAACCTTTAAGTGAGGTCGTGGCGGATATGAAGCCCGGCGACAAGGTTCGCTGCGAGACCCCGTTTCGCGCCAGCTCTTCGGAGGCCGCACTTATCCGCATTAAAGATGATGGGGTACCGATGCTGCACGACGTTGGCACCAGCACGAACTACTTCCTGTCTGCTGGTCATGAAACGCGTCTGCGGAACGGAGATATTAGAGGTATGTCCTCCCCCTTCTATGATGGGACTGCAGGTACTGAGTTGCCTCAAAGGATGACGCCAGCAGGTTCATACCTTGAGGACGTGAAAAGGCCTGTATCAGATTTGCTGGATGATCCTAATGCTATCATGCGGCGTGGTAAAAACCCTATAGCAAATCATTCAAATGCAATGACAATAGTTCGTTATGCCACTGAGTGGGATGGCATTTTGGCATATGATGAGCTGTCAGAAGACTTGCTGCTATTAAAGCCTATACCGGGCGCGCGGACACCCAAGTCTACTTTTAAGAAGCGGCCTATTTCAGATGATGATTTTATTCTTGCCGTGGCTTGGTTTAATCGTCACGGGTTCCCTAGCATAGGCAAAGATAAAGTCATTGACGCCGTCGAGACAGTTGCAAAAGAGACTATTATCTCGCCTGTTCACCGTTATCTTGAAGACCTTAAAACCAGCATAAAATGGAACCCCAGTACCCACAGCGCTAAACTGCACCGTCTGTTCCAAGACTACTTTGGTACGATTGAAGACGCGGGTTTACCGGGTGCTGATCCAAAGTATCTGTCGGCGGTTGGACAGAAGTTCATGATTTCTGCTGTTGCACGTGCCCTAAGACCGGGCTGTAAAGTTGACACCATGCTCGTACTTGAAGGGAGACAAGGCGCTGGAAAGTCTTCTGCGGCGCGAGTACTGGCCGGGGTTGAGTATTTTAGTGATAATTTACCTGCAATGGGCACAAAAGATGCCAGCGACCACGTACGAGGCAAGTGGATTATAGAGGTCGGTGAACTGTCGGCAATGCAGAAGTCCGAAATTGAAACTACCAAAGCCTTTATCTCGCGTCAGGATGAGAAGTTTCGCCCAGCCTACAACCGCAAGGAAATCACCTATAAGCGCCGGTGTGTGTTTATCGGTACGACAAATCAAGAAGCCTACCTACGCGATGAGACCGGAAACCGACGCTTCTGGCCGGTGCGTGTCGGAACAATTGATCTGCCAGCTTTGAAGCGTGATCGCGACCTACTTTGGGCTGAGGCCCTTTACCGCTTCCGAAATGGTGAAAAATGGTACCTGACGGAGGACGAAGGAAAGCTCGCAGCAGCAGTTCAACAAGATCGCGTGTCTGAAGATATCTGGCAGGAACAACTATCTATTGCGCTAGAAGGTATCACAGAGATTTCTGTCACTGAAGCTGCTGCAAAACTTTTTTTAGAAACTGCAAAAGTAGGCCGTGCTGATCAGAACCGGATCACAACCAGCCTCAAAGGTCTTGGGTTCGAACGGAAAGGCAAATACACACAAGGCGCGTACCGAGACTCGGCGCGATATACCCGCAAAAGCTAACCGAATTTGTGCCAAATCCTTGCGCACAACTGATGCGCACAACCCTTAGTTTGGAGACATCAAAATTTGCGCACATGCGCACGACTTTCCCACGAAACTTACTAAGTATAGTTAACTATATGATATATATAGTATATTCAGGTTTATGTCTCAGGCGCCCTTGGTTGTGCGCAATAATGACGCGCAGAGAGGTTAGTTGCCGAAAGTCGTGCGCATGTGCGCAAAGTGGATTCACTTAGTATGAAATATGATATAATATAACATTATGTTCACGAGGTTTAACTGATGCCGAAGGCCCCATGCCAGACTATCCCGGCACCACATATCACAACAGCAGGTGCGTATTATGACTGACAACTTCGCAGAGGGCCTCATCGCCCGCTTACGGCAATGCTCCGTAGAGCAATCCGAGTCAATTGCTCAGGAGGACTATACCGCGTCACTGGCGCCACTGCACACACGCCTTCAAAAGCTGTTGGAAACCCTACCTTTGTGCGACCAACGCCAAGGCCTGAGCTTGCTGGACCTTCAGGTGCGTCTACGTGGCCGGAAGGGTGGTCTTCCACATATCGGAGAGCTCGGTGCAGCGATACGCCGTCTAGGCTGGCAGCGCCGCCGTAGGTGGTCAGACCACGATGCCGCATTTGCCGCAAAGTGGTACCCAAAAGACCCAAACTGAT
>Ga0206131_10000161_pt1 | contig 92724 bp, 94 predicted proteins | sample Helgoland_Spring_FD_148636 | JGI IMG/M metagenome (GOLD analysis project Ga0206131, IMG submission 148636) | Pelagic subsurface seawater microbial communities from Kabeltonne, Helgoland, North Sea - Helgoland_Spring_Bloom_20160517_1 | ecosystem: Environmental > Aquatic > Marine > Epipelagic ... | reverse complement strand
TCAAAGTTGCCCAAACAACAACACAATCACATCGATCCCCATCGGTGACATAGATCTTTTCTCCATTTAAGACCCACTCATCCCCATCTAAGACAGCTGTGGTCGAAATATTTTTTGAATCTGAACCGGCGGCAGGTTCTGTTATTGCCATTGCAGCCCATCTTTTTCCCCACAACGCTTTTTGATCTTGATCACCCACTGCCATGATGGCAGCATTTCCTAAGCCGGTTCCTGGTCTAGCTAAAAATAGTCCGACATCACCCCAGCACATCTGCTCTAAAGAAATAACTGCCCAAAGACTTCTTCCGCCCAAATCCATGGACTTTACAGAATCATCACCCACTCCAGATTCTTTTTTTTGTGCCGCAGCAGCTTGATTGAGTTGTTCCATTTCTAAAGGTGGTTCATGCTCTGCCTTGTCATACTTCCTAGAAATAGGACGCAAAATAAATTCTGCCGCCATCCTCATGGTCTCTTGGGTTTTTTGTAATTGATTAGGTAATAGTGGATGTATCATTTTTAAACTCCTGCGCCCCCTTCAAATATACCGATGGCTCTTAAATTTCTGTACCAAAGCTCGACTGGATGCTCATGAGTAAAACCATGACCTCCTAGCAATTGGACACCATCTGTCCCGATTTTCATTCCATGATGAGTAGCAAATCGATATGTCAGTGACGCCTGCTTATGAAAATCCTCATCAAGATCCTTTAAAGCTGCAGATTTATAGACCATTAGTCTCAAGGCCTCAGTTTCAATTGCCATATCAGCAATCATAAATGCTACTGACTGTCGATTTGAGATAGGCTCATCAAACGCCACTCTCTCATTAGTGTATGGAACAACGTAGTCCAGAACAGCTTGGCAGACTCCAAGCGCTAAAGCTGACATACCAATTCGAGAAGAATCTATGAGTGATTTATAGTCCAGGGAGTAATTATGCCCACCAAGTTTCTGTGAAGCATTAATCTTGCAATTAGATAAATTAATTTGCGATAGGGGTGCCCCCTTTATACCCATAAACTCTTTTTCTTCAAGCTCGACTCCGTCTTGATCTTTATGAACAAAATATAAATTGCATTCGCCCGATTCATTGGATGCAGAAATCAAAAAAGTTTTGGCTTCATCTGCAAATGCTATCCCAGTTTTGGATCCATTAAGAATGATTTCTTCGCCGCTCTCATTTGCAAGAACGCTAGATTGATATGGGTCCGTTGCAAGCAAAGCATTGTTGATGCCTAGTCCAACATGAAAAATTGACCCATTGGCAAGCTCAGGCAAGAGTTCAGCTTGCTGCTCTTCACTTCCATGCTCTGCAATAATCTGAGCAGTCAACAAAGGAACAGACACAGACATTGCTAGCGATAGATCGCCGTAGGCAAGCGCTTCAAGGGTCAAAGCATTTGATACTGAGTCTTGTTTTAATCCCATGCCACCATATGCCTCAGGAATAATAAGAGAAATAAGATCTAAAGATTTAATTTTTTCAAGCAGTTCATCGCTAGGTCTTCCATTACTCTCAGCTTTTCTTGCTTGAGGTCGAAGTTCGGTCTCGGCAAATTTTCTTAGCATATCCCATGTCATTTGCTGCTCTTCAGATAGAGTAAGATCAAAAGGATGTTCTGTGTTGTAGTCTTGCATTAAATTTGTAGTAAATTAACTCTTGGTGGCTTGTAAAAGTAAAGCTATATGTAAAGATATTAAAGGTCTTAACAGACCAAATCAATGACTATTAACATAGCTAATGTTCAAGAATTTTATTTATAAGTAAAGAAGAAAAACTGAAATCACTATTTAAAAGATGAGAAAAGCAGAACGAGCATCTATTGTGCAGGAAATTTTAGAGCAATATTATCCTGAAACTCCTGTGCCGCTAGATCATCAAGATAATTTCACATTACTGGTTGCTGTCTTGCTGTCGGCTCAATGCACTGATGAAAGAGTGAACAAAGTAACTCCGAAACTTTTTCAGATGGCAGACAATCCAACACTCATGCGCACTAAGAGTCCGGATGAAATATATAACATTATAAAACCATGCGGTTTGGGGCCACAAAAGTCAAAAGCTATACATACTCTCTCCAATATTTTATGTGATTCATACAACGGAGAAGTTCCTGAAGATATGAAAGCGCTAGAGAAACTCCCTGGGGTTGGTCACAAAACAGCATCAGTAGTAATAAGTCAGGGTTTTGGACATCCTGCATTTCCTGTAGATACTCATATTCACAGACTGGCTCAGAGGTGGGGTCTAACCAAAGGAAAAAATGTTCAGCAAACTGAAAAGGATTTAAAAAAAGTCTTTCCAAAAGATTCCTGGAACAAACTTCACCTACAAATCATATTCTGGGGAAGGGAATTTTGTCAGGCACAGCAATGCCATGGAATTACATGTAAAATTTGCAAAGCAACTTTTCCTAAAAGATCACGCCCTTTTTCCCACAAGAAGCCATAGATAATTTAGAATAAGAATCTCAAGCTTTTTAATAAAAATTATTAATACTTTTGGAGTAATCAATGGAATCTCAAGCTGATTCAATCTTTGCTAATTCACAAAAAATAGAAACATATGATGCTGAACTATGGCGGGCTCTTGATCAAGAGTCTACTCGTCAAGAAGAGCACATCGAACTTATAGCGTCAGAAAATTATGCGAGTAAAAGGGTTATGGAGGCGCAAGGAGGAGTGCTGACAAATAAATACGCAGAGGGTTATCCTCATAAAAGATACTACGGTGGTTGTGAACATGTAGATATTGCAGAAGAATTGGCAATCAATAGAGCAAAAGAGCTCTTCAAGGCAGATTATGCAAATGTTCAGCCTCACTCAGGATCATCAGCAAACGCAGCTGCATTTCTAGCAATGCTTGAACCCAATGATACGATCCTAGGGATGAGCCTTGATCAAGGAGGTCATTTAACTCATGGAGCAAAAGTTAATTTTTCAGGAAAAAACTATACTGCTTTTCAATATGGCCTTCATCCTCAAACGCATGACATTGATTATGATCAAGTCAGGGATTTGGCTAAAAAACACAATCCAAGAATGATTATCGCAGGCTTTTCAGCCTTCTCTGGGACTATAGATTGGAAAATTTTTAGAGATATTGCCGATGAGACCGGTTCGTATTTTTTAGTGGACATGGCTCATGTATCCGGACTTGTAGCGGCTGGCCTATACCCTTCGCCAGTCCCCTATGCTGATGTGGTGACTTCTACAACTCATAAAACTTTGAGAGGTCCAAGATCAGGCATTATCATTGCAAAATCAAATGAGGCCTTAGAAAAAAAATTAAACTCAGCTGTATTTCCAGGATCTCAAGGTGGCCCTCTAATGCATGTGATTGCAGCAAAAGCTGTATGTTTTAAAGAGGCTCTTGAGCCAGAATTCAAGCTATACGTGCAACAAGTAATTGATAATGCAAAGTTGATGTGTAAAGTTATTCAGGGCCGTGGCATTGATGTTGTATCTGGTAAAACTGATAACCACATTGTTTTGATGGATTTAAGAAGCAAAGGATTGACCGGTAAAGATTGCGAACTAGCTTTAGGGCAAGCAAATATAACAGTAAATAAAAACGCCGTTCCCAATGACCCCCAATCGCCATTTGTAACTTCAGGCATTCGATTGGGCACACCTGCTGTTACTACAAGGGGTTTTAAAAACGAAGAAGTGGAAATTTTAACTAATTGGATTTGTGATGTGGTTCTTGACCTTGGTAATGCTGATAAAATTAATTCTACTAAAGATCAAGTGGTTGAAATGTGTAAAAGGTTTCCAGTGTATAAATAAAAATGTTTTGTCCTTTTTGCCAAGCCCAAGATACTAAAGTGATTGACTCAAGGCTCGTGGGTGATGGCTCGCAGATTAGAAGAAGAAGAGAATGTGAAGTCTGTCATGCAAGATTTACAACCTTTGAGACTGCCGATCTTGCTCTACCAAGGATCGTGAAAAGCGATGGTGAAAGGCAGCCCTTTAATGGTGTTAAATTAAAAGGTGGAATGCTTAGAGCCCTTGAAAAAAGGCCATTATCTACTGAAGAGGTTGAAGGAGTTTTTGGAAGTATTTTGACTGAAATTCGTCAACTAGGTGAAAGAGAAATAGCCTCGCGGCAGCTTGGCGAGATTGTGATGCGTCATCTTAAAAGAGTTGATCAGGTTGCCTATGTAAGATTTGCATCTGTCTATCGTGACTTCCAAGATATCAAAGAGTTTGCCGAAGAGATATCCTCCTTGTCCAAAGAAAAGTTAAAAAGAACTAAAAAGAAAAAATGAAAGACCTCGACTTTATGGCTAGAGCCATTGAGCTTGCAGCAAGAGGTCGACTAAAAGTTCAACCAAACCCCATGGTTGGTTGTGTGATTGTAAAAAATAATAAAATAATTGGTGAAGGTTGGCACAAGGAATATGGCAAAGAGCATGCGGAAATAAATGCGATAAATAACTGTAAGAAAAATTTTGGAGCAAAAAAAGCTCTTAAATTAATTGCCGGATCAACTGTCTATGTAAACCTTGAGCCATGCTCGATTGAAAAAAACACCCCGCCATGCTCGAATGCATTAATAAAATATCAGATTAAAAAGTTATTCTGCGGAACCCTTGATCCCAATCCAAAAATTAATGGACGAGGAATCACGCAGCTCAAGAAAGCAGGGATTAAAATAAGCGTTGGGCTTCTTAAAAATGAGTGCAAAGAATTAAATCGAATTTTTTTCACGAATCAAAAAAAATTTCGCCCTTACATCATCCTGAAAAGTGCCCAATCACTTGATGGCAAAATCGCACTTAACAATGGAGAAAGTAACTGGATTTCAAATCCTGAATCACGCAAAGACAGCCATCACATTCGATCAAAAGTAAAAGGGATTTTAATTGGAAGAAATACAGCTGAGTTAGATAATCCATCCCTTACAGTCCGCTTGACTAAAAATGAATTAGGTTTGGGAAAGGGTGAAACAATACAGCAGCCAGTAAAAATTATTCTTGGTAACCTCGAGAGATCAAAAAAAGTTAGTAAAATTTTTGCTGGTAATTCAAAAGTTATTGTTGGCTCTGCGAAATTATCTAAAAAATCTAAAAATATAGAATATTTAAAATACGAACAGAAGAATTTCCTAAAAGAATTTTTGCAAGATCTTCTAGATAGAAATATTTCCAGTATTTTAGTTGAAGGGGGTCAAAAAACTTTAAATGCTTTTCTCGTTAATAATTTATTTGATGAATTGGTGCTATATACTGCACCCATGTTTTTAGGCAAGGAAAGCCAGGATGCCATCAGCGTTAAAGCGCCCGACAAGATAAAGACATCAGTGAAATTAAAAATGATGAGAGTAGAAAGATTTAAAGATGACGTCAAAACAACCTACTACAACAAGGATATTTAATTGTGTTTGAGCATTTAATGCCTATATAAGAAAAATGGAATTCAATACAACCGAAGAAATTATTCAGGATATCGCAGCTGGCAAAATGGTTATTTTGCTAGACGATGAGGATAGAGAAAATGAAGGCGATTTAGTTTGCGCTGCAGAGCTTGTAAATGATAAAAAAATCAATTTCATGATTAGTAAAGCAAAAGGTTTGGTTTGTTTGCCTCTGTCTCCTCAAAAATGTGATCAGCTCAATCTTCCCATGATGACTAATAATAACCGAGCAAAACATGGAACCGGTTTTACTGTTTCAATTGAAGCAGCTGAAGGAATCTCCACAGGCATCTCTGCTGAAGATAGAGCTAGAACTATAATTGCAGCAGCAAAAAAGAATGCCAAACCAGAAGATATAGTTCAACCCGGACATATTTTTCCCCTAAGAGCCTTTGAAGGTGGAGTCTTGAGTCGTGCGGGCCACACAGAAGCTGCATGTGATTTGGCTAGACTGGCAGGTCTTGAGGAAGCTGGGGTTATATGCGAAATTATGAACGAAGATGGGAGCATGGCCCGAAGAGATGATTTGATAAAATTTGCTTCAACCCATGAAATGAAAATTGGGACAATAGCTGATTTGATTCATTACCGTGCTCTTAAGGAAAAATCTGTTCATCTCGAATACTCAAAATCTGTTGAAATTGATGGTTTGGAATTTGAGCTTTCTGCATGGAGAGATAGTATCTTTGATAATCTCCATTTAACCTTTACTAAAGGTGATCTTAGCTCATCTGATTCCCCGCTTGTTCGAGTTCATATTCCCAATACGTTGCATGACTTAATTGGTGTTGAGGGATTTGGTAAAAGGCTCAACCTAGAAAATGCCCTTAAAAGAATTGGCAAAGAAGAATGTGGTGTTTTGCTTTTGATTGGAAATTATCAAGATGCCGATGAGGTGATGCATGATCTCATGGGAACAAAATCACAAGTGAAACCAGAAACAAAGACTGTGGGCATAGGATCGCAAATTCTTAAAGAACTTGGATTGCGAAAAATTAAATTGCTTGGAACTCCTGTGAAATACCCGTCCTTATCTGGGTTTGATCTTGAAGTAACTGGATTTGAACAATGAGCAAGGATGGATTCTCATACACATCAAATAAAATTGATGTTAGCAAGAAAATTACTATTGTGGCGTCTAAGTGGAATGCTGAGCTTGTTAATGAATTAGTAGAATCTGGAAGAATGCATTTAGAGTCTCTTGGATTCACTGACTTAAAAATTGTATATGTTCCAGGTGCTTGGGAATTAGTCCATGCAGCTCAGAAAGAGTTAGCTCATGCAGATGGGGTCATTGCTTATGGAGTAGTGATTAGAGGAGAAACAACCCATTATGAGCTCATTTCTGAATCATCAGCCCAAGGATTGATGCAGGTAAGTATTGCTGCAAATAAACCCATTGGCTTTGGTTTGATTGCTGCTGAGAATGTATCTCAAGCTCATGAACGAACCAATGCATCAAAACTGAATAAAGGTAAAGAAATAGCTCAATCACTTGTAGAAATGCTCATTGATGATGTCTAAAAATCTCGGAAAACATAAACAAGAGCTTCAAACCCGAGAATGCTTAGTGCAGGCTATCTATCAATATATATTTCATGCATCAAATTTAAATTCTCTAATAGAGCAATTCCTAAAAGAAAATACTCCAAAAAAAATAAACTTTAATTACTTTACACAAAGATTAGAAAATATTTTTGAACAATCAGACGACTTAAAAGAAATTACGAGAGATCTCAAGAACAACGAGGGCGAACATCTTGAAATAATAGATGAAGCTATTTTGTGGCTTGGAATAGTAGAAATACGTGCAAATGAACTACCTCATCCTGTAGTCATTGATGAGTGTATTCGTTTAGCAAAGAAATTCTCAAATCCAAATTCTTATAAATTTGTAAATGCAAAACTAGACGAGTGGCTCAAGACAAACCAAGCAGCCTGGCTCAAGAAGAGTAATTAACATATATTGGGCTAGACCAAGCTCGATGCTCAGCGGGTGCAACACACCCATCTCTATTTTCATTAACCCCTACCCTGCATATTTCAGTTTTGATACATTCACCATTTTCGTTAAATTCACACCCTAGTGGATCTGCCGATAAAGTTGGCGAAGGCTCCTCAATGGCTCGAACATAATAAACAGCATCTCTTCGTCCAATTGAGAATTGCTCATCTTCAAATGAGATCTGGCAACTAGTGCTATTACACGGGAATGTCTTCCAAACATCTTCCACTAAACCTTCAACAGGTTCATTTTCATATTGTTGAGGTAAAATTTTAATCACCTCAATTCTAGTAATAACTCTTCTTTCATTGCTTGGGTTATAACATTCAGAGTTACATATCTTTTCTAAACGCTCTTTACTCAATCCATTATTACTATAATCAGGGCACCCAGGTTTTTGCTTAAGAGAACCTGCGGCTTTTACAGTGAATACTGGCGATTGGCTGCTATTAACTTCAGCTCCCATTGCTAAAGATTGAGATTGAACTTCTGCATCAAACCATAAAAGAATTCTTGGGCCTGAAGTTGCATAAACCTCTTTTCTTTCCAAGGCATTCCAAATTGATTGCCTGTTTCTAGATGATGAGTGGGCAGCAACCAAGCCACCTGACATGAAATAAGCACTTTGCCTTTCAGCGTCTGTTGCAATATTTAAATCTAAGATACTGGTTAAAGATGTATTGCCTAGATTTACATAGGAAGGTTCTAATTTTCCCTTGGGGCGTCTAAGGGAACTCAACTTTTCAAACAAGGGATCATTAAAGCCGTTTGCTTCAGTATTATAAAGTCGATCAATTTCTTTATAACCGGTCCCTGGTCGAGCGCCGTGATTATCACTTGAACCAATGAACCCAAACTTAAAGCGTTTCGGATTTTCTTTGTCGGTAAAATCACTTAAAGCTAAAACATACTGCGCTGAACCTAGCGGTCTGTAGTTAAAAGATGGTAAAAAACAGTCATTGCATTGTCCTGCATTTAAAAAATCATCTGGATCAGTTTCATTAACAGCCGCATATCCTGTTGAGCCCATTTGTGCAGAAAATAATTTTGTTTGGTTTACAAGATACTTACAAGTCTGTTCATCCATCCCAGAGTCTTCGCATCTTTGAGCCATAATATTGCCTGCCTGTTGACAGGTTGGTAAAAAATCTTCGGTTTGCTCAGGGCAAAATATCTCCGCTTGTGAATTAATATTTGAATCATTCCATATTCTGTATTCTTCAGAATTGCCATGACCTGAATAAATTTCAAACAAAAATTGAGACTCATCATCTTGAAAATCTGTAAGCTGCTTTTTCCAATCTGATGTTGGGGGTGTATAAAATCCCCAAGTTGTCCCATGAGGAATGACCATGTAAGGCGTTTCCCAATCTTTTAGTTTCTGAAACAATAGGTTTGGATTGCTTGCCTCTTCATAACAATTGACAGGCAGATCTCTCGTATTAACCCCTTCAGGACATATAGGCGTGGCCTTGATTTCTTCAAAGAATTTATCAAATGCAAAAAACCTATCTCTATTTTTTAAATCTAAGGTTGCCGGCAAGGCAGACATGGTCCATGGTAAACCCAATCTCATAACCAAAGGAGCAACCCCTCCAGAACCAATAGCTCTTGGGGGAACCAAAGCCTCATCAGTTTCTAAAAAAATAACATTTTTATGCCCATAATGATTATCGGGAGTAGGATCAACTTGGGTCCATTCCCAGCCTAAAAAGCTTACCAAGTCATCTGTCCCTTCTGATAAATTATTACATTGCTGAATGCTTTGCTTGGTATCCAACCATTTTCTAGGGGTGCTGGCTTCAGCATGGTCATTAATAGACCAGAAATCTAAAGCTGAGCAAAATCTTGCATAATCGCACGCATCTGCCAATGGTGATGCTCCCTTGCCATTCATAAAAGGCAAAGACCACATAAATGCATCTGTTGAGTAAGTTGTATGAACATGGAGATCGCCAAACAGAATTTGCTTTTCATCCAAAACTTCTAATTCAGATTTAACGGCATTGACTCTGTTGACTCTATCTTCAAGTGCTTTGCCTGGTAAAGCTTTTCCCTCTATGAAACCAGGGCCATCCAATGTTCCAAAAACCTTAAGGACTGCGCCTCCAAAAAAAATAGCTACAGTAAAAATAAAAAGCAGAACGAGTGAAGTTAGAAGGTTTCTCATATCTCTCCCGAATTGATAAAACTAATCCCTATAAATTGTTTGATCTCTTGATGGTCCAACTGAAACTATGCCAACTGGACAATCTAAAGTCTCTTCAATAAATAGTATATAGTCCTGAGCAGCTTTAGGTAAATCGTCAAAAGTCCTAGCATTTGATGTGTCCTCTTTCCAGCCAGAGAAGGTTTGATAAATTGGCTGTTGATTCTCATCATAATCAATACAAACTTGAATCTCATCAAAGTCATCTAGAACGTCTAATTTAGTAATACAAAGATTGGTAACAGAGTTAATAAAAACAATGGTTTCTAAAGCTTTTAAATCTAGCCAGCCACATCTCCTTGGACGACCAGTTGTTGCCCCAAACTCATGCCCAACCTTTGCCAACTGCTCTGCATTAGAATCAAATAACTCAGTTAGAAAAGGCCCTTCGCCAACGCGAGTTGTATATGCCTTGGTAATACCCAAAATAGAATCAATGTGCCGCGGACCCACGCCCAGCCCTGAAGATAAACCCCCTGCAGTCGTACTGGAAGAAGTGACATATGGATAGGTACCATGATCTATATCTAACATAGAACCCTGAGCGCCTTCAAAAAGAATATTCTTGCCCTCTTTGACCCAAAGCATTAAGAGCTCCTGAGTTTTACAATGATATTTGTTGTAAAGATCTAGGTTACTAATAAGCTCTTCCAAAACATCTTCAAACGCAATAGGTTGAGCATTGTACAAATTTTTTAAAATCTGATTGTGGTAATTGACTAATTTTGATAATTTGTTTTTGAGTTCTTCAAGATTGTTTAAATCTCCAAAACGAATTGCCCGTCTAGCAGTTTTATCCTCATATGCAGGACCAATTCCTCTGCCGGTTGTCCCAATGCCTTCTTCTTTATCGCGAACCTTGTCAATTGCTATATGAGTAGGAAGTATCAAGGCGCAATCTTCGCTGACATAAAAACGATCTTTGAAATTAATGCCGCTATCTTGCAAGTCTTTGATTTCTTCAGCTAAGGCTGGAAGAGATAAAACAAGACCATTGCCTAAGACACAATGAACTGAAGGATGGAGAATACCGGATGGAACTAAGTGAAGGACTTTTTGCACACCATCAACTTTAAGAGTATGCCCTGCATTGTGGCCACCTTGAAAACGACAAACCGCCTCAGAGCTTTCGGCTAAAGCATCTACAATTTTTCCCTTGCCTTCATCACCCCACTGTAAACCCAAGATAAGGGTGTTATTGCTCATATGAAGCTAGTTGGTGCCTTTTGATTTATTGAGGTATTTAAAGAAATCAGATTTTGGATCAATTACTAGAATATCTGACTTATTATTAAAAGTAGCACCATACGCTCTCATGCTTCGAGTAAACTCATAAAATTCAGAATCTTTGGAGAAAGCTGCTGCGTATATTGCTGCTGCTTTAGCGTCGCCCTCTCCTCGAATTTGCTCGGAAGTTTTGTAAGCTTCTGCTAGAAGAATAACTCTTTGTTTGTCAGCAGCAGATCGAATTTCATTAGAAAGTTCATTTCCTTCAGCACGCAATTCTTCAGCCAACCTATTCCTTTCTGAGCGCATTCTTTCATACACAGAGTTGCTGAGCTCTGGAGGTAAATCAATTCTTTTAACTCTAAAATCAATGATTTCTATACCAAGATCAGCAACAGAATTGCCTAAATTTCTTCGCATGTCGTTCATTAATTGATCCCTTTCACCCGAAACTAATTCAGTCACTGTTCTACGCCCAAATTGATTTTTGAGCTCAAACGCAGTTCTTTGGCCAAGTAAATTATTTAGGTTAATAAAGCTACCACTAGTGGCATCGTAGAAGGTTCGAACATTGGTAATTCGATATTTCACAAATGAATCAACGATGAGATATTTGCTTTCTACTGTTAATATTCTATTCGGCTCTTCATCTAGAGTTTGTAGTCGAGAGTCATATTTTTTGACGTTCTGGATGATCGGTAATTTGAAGTTCAGACCAGTCGGGAGATCAGTTTTAATGGCTTCACCAAACTGAAAGACAATGCCATCTTCTTTTTCATCAATCACAAATATACTGTTAAGTATCAATGCAAGAATAAGTCCTGCAAGAACTATGAGATTCATTCCTTTAGTCATTAGTCTTCCTCCTGTTGTCTGTTTTGTTCAAGAATTTTGTCTAACGGAAGATACATTAAATTATTGCCTCCCTCGACATCCATCAATACTTTGGTTGAATTGCTGTAGAGACCCTGAAGAGCATCTAAGTAAAGCCTGTCTCGAGTAACTTTAGGCGCCTTTTGATACTCAGCTAATAACTTTTCAAAACGAGCAGCCTCACCCTCTGCATTGGCTACAACCTCCTCTCTGTATGCTTCAGCAGCCTGAATTCTGGCAAATGCTCGCCCACGAGCCTCTGGAACAATAGACAACCCATATCTATCAGCCTCATTTTGTAATTTTTCCTTGTCCTCTCTGGCCGCAACCACATCATCAAATGAAGGCTTTACAGCAGAAGGAGGATCGGTTTTTTCTATATTAACCTGTTGGACTACCAGTCCTGTTCCATATAAATCAAGATAGCTTTGCAGTCTTGCGTTAACATCCTGAGCGATCAATTCTCGACCGGTTGTGAGTGTTACATCAAGGGTATTATCTCCAACAACATGTCGCAATGAACTTTCTGTAGCTTCTCTCAGGCTGCTTTCTGGATCACGAACATTCAAAACAAAATCCTTTAAATTTTTAATTCTGTATTGAATAGAAATAGTAACATCAACTAAATTTTCGTCTTTGGTAAGCATATTGACTGTTTGCGAGTAACGTCTTGTTAATGCAACGTTTTCGACGTATCTTTCGTCAATTCCAGCAAACATAAAATTCAAGCCTTCGCCTGTTTCGGTATGATATTCACCAAATCTTAAAATAACCGCTCTTTCAGGTGAGTCAAGCTGATAAATAGACATACTTGCATAAAGGACTAGCAGTCCAAAAAAACCATACAGAAAAGCTTTTTTGGTTGGAAAATTAAATCCGTTTCCATCGGAAGATCCGTTGGAGCCTGAACTCTTTTTTCCTCCAAACATGAGAGAAAACTTTTTGATTAAATCATCAAATGAAACCTCGTCTTGATCTTTCCTGCCCCAAGGGTCTTGATTGTTTTGATTGTCCCAATTCACGTAGATACCTATTAAGTGTAAAGTTGTATTATAAATTCATTTTGGGGGTAAATCCTAAGAATTAAACAGCTGAAAGCAAATTAAGCTGCTTTTTTAATTGCTCCGTAGCTTCTTCCTGCTGGTGAAGATCAAAATAAGTTAAATTCTTCCATCCTCGCATCCAAGTGCACTGTCTTTTTGCAAATTGACGAGTGGCATATAGAGACTTTTCAAATAATTCTGATTTTTCTAACTTTCCTTCAAGCACTTGCAATCCCTGTCTGTAATTTATTGCTTTCATTGCCGGATGTTCAGTAGAGATTTTAAAAGTATTTTGAATCTGCGAAATTTCTTCAAGCAATTTATCTCCAACCAGTGTTCCTTGCCTGGATTCAATTCTTTCATGCAGTTTCAATCTATCTGAAGGAAAAATCCCAAACTCTATTAAATTATATTTTTCTTTTAATTGGCTTGTTTGCAAAGATGCAAAGTTCGCATTCAGACTCTTGCCTGTTGAAGTGATAATTTCAATGGCTCTGATAATTCGTTGAGAATCTTGAGGTTTGATATCATGCGCTGCCTTTGGATCGATTTTCTTTAATTCTTCATGCAAAGCCTCTACTCCATTTGTGAGCATTTTTTTTTCGAGCTCATCTCGAAGTTGGCTATTAGCGGAGGGAAGCATGCTTATACCTGTTTTCAGAAGATTAAAATACATCATGCTTCCACCAACCATTAATGGAATCTTTTCTCTAGCATGAATATTATCGATCAACCGCATCGCTGCATCATAAAAATCTGCAACAGAAAAAATACAATCTAAAGAGACATGGTTCACTAAATGATGAGGGTGTTTTCTTAAAGTTGCATCAGATGGCTTGGCAGATCCCACATTGCATTCTTTATAAACCATGACTGAGTCTACGCTTATAATTTCAAAAGCTTCAAATTGATTTTGCCAATCAATCGCCCAGTCAGTCTTTCCAGATGCAGTAGGGCCTAGGAGAAAGATTATGGTTTTCTTGCTTAGTTTCAAGTACTTTTATATTGCGTCTTGACCAGTCTCACCTGTTCTAATTCTGATAACTTGATCAAGTGTAGAGACAAAAATTTTTCCATCTCCAATTTTTCCGGTGCTTGCGCTTGATGTAATTGCATTAATGGCTGCATCAAGCTGATCAATTGATACAGCAATTTCTACTTTGATTTTGGGTAAAAAATCGATCACATATTCAGCTCCTCGGTATAATTCAGTATGGCCTTTCTGCCTACCAAAACCTTTCACCTCGGTAATTGTCATGCCAGTAATACCAATCAGATCAAGTGATTGACGAACTTCCTCTAATTTAAATGGCTTAATAATTGCTGTAATAAGCTTCAATTTTTTTCTCCTAATTGCTTAATTATATAAGAAGCTTGAACCTCTGTTGAACCTTTATTTCTTTCAACAACCTCCTTGGCTCTGAGCGCATATTGCTCAGCTATTTTTAAATCACCAATAAAAAAATCTATCGCAGCTAGCAATTCATCCTCGCTGGTAACTTTGATACATGCTTTATTATTAAGAAATTGCTCAACTATATCTTCAAAATTAAATGTATGGGGACCTATGATGATTGGAGACCCTAAAGCAGCAGGTTCAATTAAATTATGCCCTCCTCTAGGCACCAAACTGCCCCCAACAAAAGACATAGATGAGGCTGCATAAAGGCTAGGCAATAAGCCTATGCTATCGATAATGCACACATCGTAATCTTCTGAGTTTAGATTTGAAAATAATTGTGATCTGAACCCTTTGATGGTTGCTTGCCTTGAGATCTCTGCAGCGCGCTCTGTATGCCTGGGACAAATAAATAGCTTGAAATGTTTTCTAGATTCAAGCCTATTGAATGCATTCAGCAATATTTCTTCCTCTCCTGGATGAGTGCTGGCTCCCAAGATAAAAGGAGCAGTTTTAACTGGCTTGGTGTTTGCGCTAGAAATATCAAATTTAACTGAGCCCACTACCTCAATAGAATCCTCATTAATGCCCAGTTTTAAAAAGCGATCCTTGTGTTTACTTGTTTGCACAAAAGAAAAAGTGATCTTTTTTAAGATGTCTTTTAAAAGCCATGATGACATTGCATAAGCACGGTAAGACTTATGACTTAGTCTGCCATTCATTAAATAAAGAGGAATATTTTTTTTAGATGCTTGTGAAATCATTGATGGCCATATTTCTGTCTCAAAAATTAATATGGCATCAGGCTTGTAAAAATTTAGAAGCCTGTTAACAAAGAAAACAAAGTCCCAAGGGGCATAATTTATTACTATATTCTCAGGAAAGATTTCCTTTGCCCTTCTTAAACCTGTTGGGGTTGAGGTTGTTATCACGATATCAAAATGTTTGGCAAGTTTATTAATTAGCGCTTGAGATCCTATGACCTCTCCTAAACTTACTGCATGAAACCAAATAATTTTTTTATTTGCTTGTTTGAGCTGACTGAAATTATATCCAAACCTATTAAGAAAATGCTTGGTGTAATCTGAATCAGAAAAACTCTTAACAAAGATCCGTAATACAAATACTGGGACAAGTATTAAAATTAAAAAATTATAAATTACCAACTTCATATCAAAGCTATATTTAAATTAATGTAATAATACATTCTTTAATTTTGATGTACTCATAATATTGATTAAGTTAATGATGACATTATGGCAAGGTCTTTGCCATCTCCCAACTTCATGGCATCCAGCAATGGGAAAATTTTGTGGCAAAGTCCTGTTTATTTTTGCTGGCAGCAGGAAAAAAATTGCGCAAGTAAATCTTGAGGCATGTTTCCCAAATCTATCAAAAACAGAAAAGGAAAAAATTTTAAGAGATAATTTTTTGTACCTAGGAAGATCTTTGATTGAAACAGGCATAGCTTGGTTTTGGTCAAACCAAAAAATACAAAGCCAGATTAATTATAAAATAATTAACTTAGATCTTTTGCTTCCCAATGAAAGTAATAAGGGTAACTTGATCATTTTTAAGCACTCTCAACACTTAGAGTTAGATGCTCGTCTTTTGGCTATGAATGCTCCAATGTATGGGGTGAGCAGATCACATAATTCTGCTTCAATGAATAAAATTCAAGATAAAGGTAGACTTTCAAGCCTGAAAGATACAGCTGATAAAAATAATCCAAGAAAATTTATGAAATGGCTGAAAAATGGAAAGAATGTTTTGTATGCAATAGATCAAGATTATGGATGGGATCATTCTGTTAAATTAAAATTTTTTCAAAAAGAAGCAGCTACTATCACAACAACAAAAAAGATTATTGATGCTACTGATTCAAATTTATTATTTATAAATTCATACTATGTAAATAATAAGTTAATTCTTAAGATAGAATTAATTGATCATTTAGAGCTAGACTCAACAGAACTAGCCCAAAAAATTAATGACATAATGGAAGAAAGCATTCTTCAACATCCAGCTGAATATCTTTGGATACATAGACGATTTAAATCGACGCTAGGAAAAGACTTTTATAAATAATATGGACTTTGATCAACTAAATAATATTAAAGGCTTCATGCCCAGTCATGAGGGATTGGCATTGACGAAATGGGCGGAAAAGTTTTCTCCTTATGGGCCAGCTCTTGAAATTGGTACGTTTGGAGCAAAGTCTGCACTTTATATAGCTGCAGGAAGTGCAATTCATAATCAGTTGGTTTATACCGTGGACCATCATTCTGGTTCCGAGGAACACCAGCTAGGTGAAGAATATTTTGATGCAGAAATTTATGATGAAAAATTAGGCCGAGTTAATACGGTGCCTTTAATGCAATCAAACCTTCAGCAATTTGAAGAAAGAAAATGGGTCGTTCCAATTCTTGCCAATGCAAATTCTATCGCATCATCATGGGGAACAGAACTAGGGCTCTTATTTATTGACGGTAGTCATACTGAAGTATCGGCAATGAACGATTATGATAATTGGAGTAGTAAACTTCATTCTCAGGGAGCATTGGTAATTCATGATATTTATGAGAAACCAGAGGATGGCGGACAAGCTCCATATCTAGTTTATCAAAAAGCTCAAAAGGAAGGTTTTAAACTATTCGAAAGAGTTGATACCATTGTTTGTCTAACTAAGGCTTAAATTGTTGTTTAAGAAATAAATCAGCCCCAGAGGTCAGTCTGTTATTCGCATCAGCTGCTAAAATGCATGCCGCTGAGGTCCAAGCAGGTGTTTCTTCTGGCCAGTAAATATTTTCTTTAAATTGCCAACCCATGTAGGGTATGTTCTTGTTATCAACTATAGCAATAGCATTATGAAGAAGCTCTAATGCTATTTTATCTTCTCCAATTTTTTTATATGCAATAGAGCACTCGCTGGTCTCAGCAACAGTTACCCAAGGCTCATCTGATACACATTTAATTCCAAGACCCTCAACCCAAAAAGAATCTTGAATTTTTGTTATTAAAGCAGCAATTCTTTGTTTTGAATTAATTCCGCCTAGAATCGGATAATACCAATCCATTGAAAACCTACTGCGATCTTTTTGCAAGTCAAATATTTCAGATGGATTTTCAAGCGCTGTTATTAATTTTGAATGTGCAATTTTCCATTCTGACTCGTAATTATGACGGCCTAAAACTTGGCAAATGGCAATTGCGCACTCAAAACTTTTTGCAATAGAGCTGCAGCCAGTTAACAGATAATCCTCATCAATTGTTTCAAACTCATTTATATTCCAGGCAATGGCTCCATTACTATGTTGAAGAGAAAGAGAAAATAAAATGCCTTTTTTAACTGGCTCCCAAAAACTTTGTAGAAAATTAATATCATTATTAAGCAAATAAAAATGCCATACAGCAACAGCAATGTATGATGCGTAATTAGTTTGTTTGTTGAGTTCTAATGGCTCTTCATCCTTATATAAGTTATACCAGCTACCATCTTCGTTCTGATTGGCAGACATCCAATGCAAGCCTTTAAGGGCTTGGCTGTTATAGCCTAAAGTAGTCAAACCCATGACGGCTTCAAGATGATCCCAGGGATCATGAGAGCCATCTTGATTGGAGGGAATGGCCCCAGAAAGAAATTGAGCCTCATCTAAAAATCTACCCAAATGATTTAGTCCATCAAGAGAATCAGGATTAATGCTGGAGATATTTGGAAACTTTTTCATTTCTTTTCAAAATAAAATGCAATGCTTTTACCAAAAATAGGATTAAGAATTTTTTCAAAGTTATTTAACCATGCCGGACTTTGAAGAATTTGATATTCAAGAAATTTTTTATAAATCTTCACTAGATAATTTGTCTCTTGGTTATTCCAAAAAAGACAGCGCAGCCACCAGTAGGCACTATGCAAACCATGAAATCTTTCGGAATGATTATAAGTAAACCCATGTTCTTTGATCTCATTGATTACTTGGCGTTTCTTAAAGATTCTTACATGACCGCCAGGCATATTTTGATAACCCGATGAGAGAGCCCAACAAATTTTTTCAGGCCAAAATGAAGGAACGCTAGGTAAAAATTTTCCCTTGGATTTCAGGACTCTATAAATCTCTTCAATTGCAGTATGGTAATTATCTAAATGCTCCAGAACCTCTGAACAGATAACAAGATCGAAGCTGTTATTTTCGAATGGAAGATTGTAGACAGATCCTTGCATAAAAACTGTTGAGGCAGTATCTAGTTCCTTAAAAAAATCTAAGCCTTCTTTGCATTTACTTAGAGAGGCAATATCTTGATCAATTCCAATGCAATAAACATCTGTATATGTATGCAAAGAACCAAAAATATGACGCCCTTCTCCACAACCAACATCTAAGATTCGTGCATTAGGCGGGAGGTGAATTTTATTAAAATTAAAAGTTAGCATTTAAAATCCTGGATTATTTTATAAATCAAACTCTCGTAAGACTGTGAAATTTTATGCCAATCATAGTTTTCTATTATATGTTTTCTGCCCTCGTCAGCTCTATTCTGATATTTAGAGGGGTTGGAAAGAATATTTCGTATTGATCTTTCAATGCTCTTTGAATCACTCGCAGGAATTAGCTCAGCAAAGGTGCTAGTGATTTCAGGAATAGATGCGACATTGGTAGCTATTAAAGGGATACCACTTGCCATTGCCTCTCCAACAGGAAAACCAAATCCCTCATATAATGAGCTAACAATTGCGATATTGCTGTTTGCATATTCAAAAGCAATTTCTTCTTTTGTTAAGTTAGTTTTGTAAACAATGTTAGCTTCAATTTTCAGTTTTTGTATCAAACGCTCTGTGTGACCGCCTGCTCTGGCAGCTCCGATAACAACCAATCTAATATAGGGGAAATCTTTTTTTAAGTCAGCCACAGCCCTTAAAGTAAAATCTAAGCCTTTCAAAGGAACATCTGCGCTTGCAGTGGTAATGATCTGCCCAGGAATTCGAGGAATATTTTTTTTAGGGGAAAATTTTTGAAAATCAATTCCGTTAGGTATTACAGAAATATTTTTGCTTGAAACATTAAAATCTTGTGCGATATCTTTTTTTGAATTAAATGATGGAGTTGCAATAGCTTGAAGTTTAGGAGCAACTTTTTTTTGCATTTTTAAGAAAGAAAACCATCGCCATTTTGAAATTTTTTGAATTATTCCTTTTGAGAATTCAAGATCATATTTGTAATCTTTTGTAATGGGATGATGGATGATCTCGAGAACAGGAAGTTTTTTTTGAATATCAAGAATACCATAACTAATAGATTGATTATCAATTAACACATCGAAGGAGGGCTCAGTCAGTATCTTATTCAGCCTATCTCCAAATGTTTTGATTTCCGGAAATCCTCCCAATAAAGCAGAAAAAAATTCATACCAATCATTTAGAGATTTATTTTTTTTATTTCTAAAAAGAGAAAGCCTCTCTTTAAATACAAAAGTGCTAAATAGATCTAATCCAGGAGATTTAATCAAGTTAATATCTGGCTCTAGATTAGGATATGGAGGACCAGAGATAATACTTACATTATGTCCAAGTGCTTGTAATGCCTTTGATAGCTCATAAATAAATATACCTTGACCGCCCCCAAATGGAGCACTGCGATAGCTAGAGATAGCAATATTTAATTTTTGATTCAAGTTAAATGTAAGTTTAGATTGCAGTAAGCCAGTCTGAGTAGCGGGTATCTTGACCGCAGACTATTTCAGAATATTTATTTTGCAGAATCTCAGTAATTGGACCAATAACGCCTGAGCCAATTGAAGATCCATCAACGGTTGTAATTGGGGTAATCTCAACAGCGGTCCCTGAATAAAAAGCTTCATCAGCATCCAATAATTCTTCAAAAGTTAGGTTCCTTTCTTCAACTGAATAATTAAGATTTTTAGCAATAGACATTACGCTTTGTCGAGTAATCCCATTTAAACAATAATCTGTTGTGGGGGTAATTAATACAGAGTTTTTTACGATAAAAAGATTTTCTCCACTACCCTCAGAAATGTAGCCATGTTTATCCAAAAGTATTGCTTCTTCAGCCCCTTTGGAAATAGCATCATTAACCGCCATAATTGAATTAACATATGTACCGATAATTTTGTTGTTTGAGTACAAGGGATTGTCATACTGCTGGAACGGAGATTTAACAACTGATATACCATTTTTCTTAGCGTCTGGATCCATATACGAAGGCCATTCCCAGCAAGCAACAGCAACATTAACAGAAAGCGAATGTTGGGACCTTAGACCCATAGACTCACTCCCCAGAAAAACAATCGGTCTAATGTAACCTTCTCTAAGGTTATTCTTAGACATTGTATCTATTTGAGCTTGGCACAATTCTTCTGCAGAATAAGGAATACTGATATTAATTTTTGATGCTGCAGAAAATAGTCTTTCAGTGTGATCAGTCAACCTAAATATGGCTCCCCCATCATTTGTTTCATATGCTCTCACGCCCTCAAAAACTCCCATTCCGTAATGCAGGGTATTGGATAAGAGATGAATATTTGTATCGTTAAATGGCTGAAAATTTCCATTTAGCCAAATAAATTTTGAGTCAGTGTTAAGAAACATGTTGTCTATGGTTTTAAGTCTCAGCTATTATGACAAAACAACTCATATAATGAAATTAAAATTGCTATGATCGATGAATCCATTTTCAGGGAATATGACATTCGCGGAATAGTGCCTGAACAAATCAATGAATTTTCAATCAAAGCTATAGCATCTGCTATAGCAAGAAAATGTATTGATGAAAGGGTAAATGAGCTAGCTCTAGGCAGAGATGGGCGACTGTCTGGAGAAAACATATTGAAATTACTTTCAAAAGAATTGCAATCTCTTGGAATCAATGTGGTGAATGTAGGCATAGTAACAAGCCCGCTTCTTTATTTTGCTGCAAAAAAACTGAACTCCAAATCAGGCGTTATGATAACTGGAAGCCATAATCCAAAAAATTATAATGGCTTTAAAATTGTAATAAATGACATGCCAGTCTCTGGGATTGAGATACTGCATTTAATTTCAAATAAACCAAATTCTAAAGACATTGGATCTGAAATTATGAAGAACGATTTAATGGATGAATATATTGAAGAGGTAATATCTCAAGCATCCAAGAACTCAAAAAAAATCAAGGTTGTTGTTGATTGTGGCAATGGTTCGGCTGGAGAAATTGGACCCAAATTAATGCGTGCACTTGGGCATGAAGTAGTGGAGTTATTTTGTGAAATTGATGGAAATTTTCCCAATCATCATCCTGATCCAGGCAAGGTAGAAAATCTTCAAGACCTTATAGAAATTGTAAAAGCAGAAGAAGCAGATCTTGGCATTGCTTTTGATGGGGATGGGGACAGGTTGGGGGTAGTAAGCAATCTAGGCGAAATTATTTACCCGGATCAGCTTATGATGATATTCAGCAAAACAGTGTTGCAAAATAGCAAGGGTAAAAAAATTATATTTGATGTGAAGTGCACCAATTTACTTGCCAAAATGATTACTGAAGCTGGCGGCATACCAATAATGTCTCCTACAGGACATTTTCATATTAAAAATGCCCTTAAAAAAACCAATGCACCACTTGCTGGGGAAATGAGTGGCCATATCTTTTTTAATGACAAATGGTATGGCTTCGATGACGGACATTATTCAGCTTTCAGGCTTATAGAAGTAATAAAAAACTCTACATCCTCTCTTTCAACAATTTTTGATCAATTGCCAAAAGCCTATTCGACACCTGAAATCAATATAAATGTAGATGAAGATAAAAAATTCAAAATAGTTGAAGATTTTGTTTCGCAATCTGATTTTGGAGAAGGTGAAAAGATCACAATAGATGGCCTAAGAGTAAACTTTAATGATGGCTGGGGTTTACTTCGAGCCTCAAATACAACACCAAAGCTTGTTTTGAGGTTTGAAGCAAATTCTCCAGAGAGGCTAAATGAAATACAAAATATATTCCTCAATCAACTAAAAAAAATTGATGAAACAATTAACATTGAGCTAAGCTAAAGCTATGTCAAAAGACAGAAAACAAATTATTCTTCAAAGCTTAGCAAAGCTTTTGGAGGAAAGAGATGCGACGAAGGTAACAACGGCAGTTCTTGCTGCTGAAAGTGGTGTAACTGAAGCTGCCCTTTATAGACATTTTCCTAGCAAAAGATCAATTTTTTTAGAACTGTTTACATTTTGCGATCAAACAATCTTCCAGAAAGTTGGAGAAATAAAAAACGATGCTGATATTGAGGCAGAAGAAAAAGTTAGGTTGATATTCTTTTTTTACGCAATATTTTTAGAAAAAAACAAAGGTTTTGCTCGAATTTTATCTCGCGAAGCATTGGGACCGAGTGAGCAAAATGTCATCGACTCCGTAAATCAGTTCTATGAAAGATTAGAGCTTGCAATTAAACAATTGCTCTCTACAAAGAAAGATTCCTTGCAATTAACTGCTGGTCAAAGCGCTCATCTGATTACCTCAATAATGGAAGGCATGATTTCTAGATTTATTAGAAATAAGTTTAAAGAAATTCCTAGCAGCTATATTGAAAATTATTGGTTGTTCATTTCTAACAGCATTTTTAAAAGTTAGGTCTATTCATCTAAAAAAAGTTCAAAGTAAGAGTTTTTGCTTTTTTCATCAACTGGCCTGCCTGTCTCACGATCAACTCTCACATAAGACAAACCCTTTGGAATTTTCCAGTCTTCTTCAGGCAGATCTACCAATGCTGTTTTCATAAAATCAACCCAAGTAGGCAAAGCAATACTGGAACCAAATTCATTATCTCCCAAAGAGGAAAAATCATCAGTTCCAACCCAAACAGTTGTTACTAAATCATTATGAAAGCCAGAAAACCAAGTACTTATTGCGTCATTTGTTGTGCCCGTTTTTCCCGCAATATCACTTCTATTTAAAACTTGGACTTTTCTTCCATTACTCCCTCTCGAAAGAGCCTCCCGCAATATATCTTTTGTAATAAAAGTTACTCTAGGATCAATTGGTGCTAAGGACTCCTTTTGGATGGGTGGTAACAAATAAAAAGGTTTGATTTCCTCTGTTAAGTTAGTTTGAAACCATGGAAAACCATCAATATTTTTTTTCTTATTTTTCATTTGAGGATTTTGAAAAATAGTTTTTCCATTTCTATCTACTACCCTTTCTATAAAGAATAAATCTTTAGGATCATCAGCGTTAACCATAATACTGTATGCTCGAGCCATCTCAGCCGGAGAAAAGCTTGATGATCCAAGTGCCAAAGACAAATCTGGAGCTAATCTGGACTTAGGAAATCCAAATCTTGATAGATAGTTTTGAGTCTGCGTGATCCCCATTTCTCTCAACAACTTAATAGAAACTAAATTCACTGACTGAACTAGGGCTTCCCTGAGCCTAATGGGCCCATAAAATTTACCAGTATAATTTTCAGGTCTCCAGCTACTCTCCAAATTTGAGTCTTCAAAAATAATAGGAGCATCATTTATTTTGTCAGATGCCTTGTAACCATTCGCAAAAGCAGAGGCATATATAAATGGCTTAAAGCTTGACCCAGCTTGAGGATATGATTGTTTCACCCTATCGAAATTACTTTTTGAGAAATTCAATCCACCGATATAAGTCTTAATTGCCCCATTAGAAGGATTTGTAGAAATAAATGCCACTTCGGCATCGGGGACTTGATCAAGATAATAATTTCCATTTAACTCAGACAGATATATTAAATCTCCTAAACGAAGAATGTCATAGAAGTTTTGAGGCCGAGGCCCTAATTTATTAATATCTATTCTTGACCTAGCCCACTCATAAACATCATCCCAAAATAAACTCTCTAATTGAAAAGAATTATTTAGATATATGATTCTTTCTGGTTTTACATCCATGACGATTCCGACTGAATGTCTATCTGAATTGGCAAACTCTTCAAAAAAATCTCTGATTACAGATATGTTTAGCTGCCTCATGCCTAGCTCATCAAGGGTATTTGAATCTTGATATAAAATATCTAAGTTTCCATCTTGCAATTCTTTAAAAATAAAGTCAGGAATTTTTGATAAAAGATTCGCAGGCTCCCTCCAGCCATGACGTTTATCATATGCATATAAATTATTTGCAGCACTATCAAGAGCTGCCTGCTGAAGTGAGGAATCTATTGTAGTGAAAACTGATAAGCCATCTTTGTATACCGATAAGCCATATCTTTCGATCATCGCTTGTCTAGCGATTTCAGCAATGTGTCGTCCATCCAATGAAAAGCTTGAATCTAATTGAGTTAAGTTAATGGGCTCAGCCTTCGCAAGCAAGAACTGGGCTTTACCAATATATCCAAGCTTATACATTCTTCCCAAAATCCAGTTACGTCTAATAATTGATCTATCGGGAGAGCGAATAGGGTTAATTCTCGAAGGAAGCTGAGCTGATGATGCGATTAATGCAGATTCAGCAAGAGTTAGCTCATTAATAGATTTAGAAAAATATTTATTTGCTGCAGCCTCTACACCATATGATCGATTGCCTAAAAAAATAGTATTGAGATAGAGAGCGAAAATTTCTTCTTTACTTGCAGAGCTTTCTAACTCAAAGGCGAGATAGATTTCTTTAATTTTTCGAATGATTTTTTGATCACGAGATAGCAGGTATCCTCTAACAACCTGCATCGTAATTGTACCCCCGCCACTCACAATTTCGCCCGATTGAACCATTTGGTAGGCTGCTCTGACAAGAGAAGTTAGCCTTACACCGCTATGTTCGAAAAATTGATCATCTTCAGCGGCTAAAAATGCATTTTTTAGATTTTGTGGGATCTCCTTATATTCAATAGTTCTTCTTTTCTGATCCCCAAACTCACCAATTAAGACACCATCAGACGTATAAACTTTTAAAGGTATTTGCAATACATCTTCATCAACTAAATTAATTTCTGGGAGACTGGGCTTTATAAAGAGATATCCAGCTCCAATAGTAAATATTGATACAAGAGTGCCTATTAATGTGGCTAATAATGCCCAATTTATTAATCTAACAAACATACAAATTAAATAATTATGTTTTTAATGTTAACGCTCAAATATTTTGATACATGAATTAGAATTATTTTACTCCTATAAATGATAGAATCAGCAACTTAAAAAACGAAGTATGAATATTTTTATTGTTGGTCCTATGGGCTCTGGAAAAACCACTGTTGGGAAGATCGTGGCTGGAGAGCTATTTTTAGATTTCCATGATACTGATGCAAAGATTGAAGAAAGCACTGGCGTTACAATAGATTGGATTTTTGATATTGAGGGCGAAGCTGGTTTTAGAAAACGTGAAACCGCCACATTAAAAGAAATGGTTGCACTAAATTCAATTGTTCTGGCGACCGGTGGTGGTATTGTCATTGAAGATGAAAATAGAGAGCTGCTAGCATCAAGAGGTACTGTTTTTTATCTTCATACTCCTTTAAAAGTCCAGATTGAAAGAACAGCCAAAGATAAAGATAGGCCATTGTTAAAAGATCAAGATCCTGCAAAAGTTCTAGCAGATCTTCAAAAGTCAAGACAGTCTTTATATGAAGAAGTGTCTGATCATATAATTGATACTGAGAATAAAAGTGGCTCAGAGGTTGCAAACGAAATAGTTAAACTCGTTAAAAATTATGGCTAAAGAACTCTTTGCAGGTCAAAGAAAAAATAAGTACAAAATTCTAATAAGCAAAGAAGCTATCTCAAGGAAAAATATTGCTCCTCTGCTTAAAGAGCATAAAAAAACACTCATTATTACAGATGATGGAGTGCCTCAAAAGATAGTCAAAAAAGTTAAAGCTGCTTGCAAACCATCAACCAAAGTTTTTGAGATTATTTTGCAGCAAGGAGAAAAAGCGAAATCTATTCAAAACTTTCAGAAAATATTAAATTTTTTAGCAGAGAGTAATTTTGACAGGACAGATTTAATCATTGCCGTCGGTGGTGGCGTGGTTGGGGATATCTCTGGCTATGTTGCTAGCTCTTACTTGAGGGGCATTCCATTTATACAAATACCTACCACACTTCTCGCTCAGGTAGATTCTTCTGTCGGGGGGAAGACCGCAATCAATATATCAGCAGGCAAAAATCTTGTTGGAGCATTTTATAACCCTAAAGGTGTCATCATAGATACATCCGTGCTGAAAACACTATCAAATCGAGAGTTTAAGGCTGGTTTAGCTGAGGTAATAAAATACGCCTTGATTAAAAATAAATCTCTATTTTCATTGCTGAAAAGACATCCTAAGGAGATTTTATTAATGCATCATAAGATTATTGAAGAAATAATTTTTGCATCGATTCATACTAAGGCCCAAATTGTGACACAGGATGAGAAGGAAAATGGCATTCGTGCAATTTTGAATTTTGGTCATACTTTTGGTCATGCCATTGAAGCACATGGGAAATATAAAAAAATCCTGCACGGAGAGGCTGTGGCAAAAGGAATGAAAATTGCTTCTAAAATTTCTTATTTAGAGAGCCTTATTTCTGAAAAAGATCACAAAAAAGTTATTGCGTTATTAGAAATGTTTGAATTTGATCTATCTCTTAATCAATACAATTATGAAGAACTAAAACCATATATTCTTAGAGATAAAAAAATTAAAGCGGGTAGATTGAATCTAGTTCTGCTAAATCAATTATCGAATGCAACAGTGACGAGTGCATTTGATACAAAAAATCTTAAAAAAGCGATGCAGGATTAAACTAAGCAGCGTTAGCTGTGGTTGCTTTTAACAAATCTTGAATATTCAAAGCGGCAGGTGAGACCAGCCAGAATGAGGGCTCATACCTGTCGAACTCATCTAATATTACTTTTGCTCTTTCGCTTTTAGTTTCTTTGATATGACGCGCAATGATTTGCTTTAAAAATTTCCTGTGAGATTCCATTTCTTCACTAACAATTCTGTCCAAATTAACAAGACTACGATTGCATTGATCAAAAAATCTTCTGTTGGTATCTAAAACATATGCAAAACCGCCTGTCATGCCGGCTCCAAAATTTGCGCCCACATTACCCAAAACAGTCACATGTCCACCTGTCATGTATTCACAACAATGATCTCCTGCGCCTTCAATTACAGCGGATGCTCCAGAATTTCTTACAGCGAATCTTTCGCCAACACACCCTCCAACATAAAGCTCACCCCCTGTTGCACCATATAGTGCAGTGTTACCTACCAAAACAGTTGGAGAGTCTTGAGAAGCATATTCAGCAGAGCTTGAGATTACTATCTTGCCGCCATTCATGCCTTTGCCTACATAATCATTTGCGTCACCATTTAATTTTAAATTGAGGCCTGCTGCATTCCATACACCAAAACTTTGGCCCGCAGACCCCTTAAAATTCAGAGTTTGCTTTTGCTTTAATCCCTCTTCACCATACAAAGATGCAATCAAACCTGAGGCTTGAGCACCAACAGACCTATCACGATTAGAAATGTCATAATAAAAATCCGATGAATGGTCATTGGCAATTGAAGATTTTATATCTTGTAGAATCTTTGAGTTTAAATTCCCCTTATCCCAAGGATCATTTGATGGAGTATTGCAGTAATGCGGAGCATTCGATTTTTTGTCAGAAAATAAAATTGGGGATAAATCAATATTTGCTGTTGAAATATTGTCCTGAGTAATATCTTTTAAATACTGAGTTTGACCAATAATGGATTCAAGGTTACGAACTCCTAATCTAGCTAAAATTTCTTGCACCTCATTAGCAATAAATGTGAAGTAATTTATAACTCTCTCTTTTTCGCCAATAAAGTGATGATCAATGATATCTCTTCTTTGAGTTGCGACGCCTGTAGCACAATTGTTGAGATGGCAAATTCTCAAGTATTTACAGCCCATTGCAATCATTGGACCCGTCCCAAAACCGAATGATTCTGCACCAAGAATTGCTGCTTTGACTACATCTAAACCAGTCTTCAGACCGCCATCAGCTTGCAATCTAACTTTATGTCGGAGATTGCTCGCTCTCAAAGCTTGATGAGCCTCGGATAAACCAAGCTCCCAAGGAGAGCCTGCGTAGCGAATAGAAGACAGGGGACTTGCGCCTGTTCCACCATCATGACCAGAAATAGTTATTAAATCTGCATATGCCTTTGCAACACCGGCTGCGATTGTTCCTACTCCAGGCTCAGACACTAATTTGACTGAAACCAATGCTTTTGAATTTACTTGCTTGAGATCAAAGATTAGTTGAGCTAAGTCCTCAATTGAATAAATATCATGATGAGGTGGAGGAGAAATCAAAGTAATTCCAGGAGTTGAGTATCTCAGCTTTGCAATTAATGAATTGACTTTGCCGCCAGGAAGTTGCCCGCCCTCGCCTGGTTTAGCACCCTGGGCTATTTTGATCTGCAAAACCTCTGCGTTTACTAAGTACTCAGGCGTTACACCAAAGCGACCAGAAGCAACTTGTTTTATTTTTGACATCTTAGAAGTGCCATATCTCTCTTTTGCTTCTCCGCCCTCTCCAGAATTTGATCTTGCTCCCATGCTATTCATTGCTTCGGCCAATGTTTCATGAGCGTCTGGAGATAGTGCGCCAAGGCTCATCCCTGCTGAATCAAACTTTTTTAACAAATGCTTTGTGTTTTCAAGCTGAACCTTTTTGGGTTTTACTGGAAATTTAACCTCCATCAGATCTCTTAGCATTGCAGGCTTCCTGAGATTAACAAGATCTGCATACTCTTGATATGTTTTGCTGGATCCAGTGCTCACGGCTTCTTGGAGTTTTTTTACAACCTCAGGGTTATAGGTATGATATTCGCCACCATGGACAAATTTTAATAGTCCCCCAAGGCCAATTTCACTTACATTGGAATTTGCATAATTATTCAAAGATCGCATTTCTTCATCCAAATCTTTGAAAGTTTTTCCTCCCACTCTGCTCGCTGTATTGGTAAAAGATAAATCGACTATATCTGAGCCTAAGCCAACAATCTCATGTAATTGAGAACCCCTATAACTTGAAATAGTCGAGATACCAATTTTTGAGATAATTTTTAAAAGTCCTTTATTAATACCTTTGCGATATTTAGCACAATTAGCGGTTGGACTGCCTTTCAGCTCATTCCGATAGGTTAAATCTAGGATTGTTTGAAAAGCCAGCCAAGGAAAAACAGCAGTGGCTCCAAAACTAAGCAAACATGCAATCTGATGGGTGTCTCTTGCTGAGGCAGAGCTTACTATCAAATTAGCATCTGATCTAAGGCCTAACCTAACCAACTCTTGGTGTATGCAGCCAACTGCAAGCAATGCATTAATTGATAGCTTATTTCTATCTGGCAATTTTTCATTTAAGTGAATAATCACCTCTCCCTTTCGCACAGCAGCAACCACTTTTTTAGTTAATGCATTCAAAGCATCCTTGAGATTTGATTTCGATGAATACTGCAGATCAAAATTTTTGGAAGAAAAATAAGGATTTTTTAATAACGCTGCAAGCTTTTTGTGTGAAAGAACAGGAGAAGTGCTGACAATTCTTTTAGCATGATCTTTTGATTCCTCAAAAATATTTAACTCAGGCCCAAAGCATGCCTCTAGAGACATGACGCTCGATTCTCTTAGGGAATCAATCGGTGGATTTGTTACCTGAGCAAATTGTTGCCTGAAGTAATCATAGATAGACCTTGGCATTGAACTTAACATTGCCAAAGCAGTATCATCGCCCATTGAGCCTGTGCCCTCAAGACCATCAAGTGCAAGCGGTTTAATTACAGAAACCCTCTCTTCATTGAATAAAGAAAAGAGTTTTGATGATTTTATTAATTCTGAATGCGGAATTTTTTTTATGCCTGGACCTTCAAATGCATCTAAAGTAGATTCAAGATAAATCGCAGATTTTTTTAACCAATCTCTGTAAGGCTTGCTTTGTTTGAGCTGTTCATCAATCATATTTTGGTCGAGAATTTCTCCAGACTCAGTGTTGACAGCAAAAATTCCACCAGGACCTATGCGTCCTTTTTGCAAAATCTCTTCATCGGCAACTGGATAAATGCCTGTTTCAGAGGCCACTGCAATCATTCCATTGGTTAATACCTGGTATCTAGCTGGTCTTAATCCATTTCTATCTAAAACACAGATTGCCCATTCCCCATCTGACATGACAATACCAGCAGGACCATCCCATGCTTCCATATGCATTGAATTATATTCGTGGAACGCTCTAACCTCAGGGTCCATTGTATGAATATTTTGCCAGGCAGGCGGTAAGACCATTCGGATAGATCTAAAGAAATTAATTCCACCCTTTACCAGTAACTCGATCATGTTATCTAGAGCTGATGAATCAGAGCCTGTTTCGTTAACCAGTGATTTAAATTGGCTAATTCCTGGAATCAGAGGAGTAGAAAACTTAGAAGCGCGAGCTTTAACCCAATTTCTATTTCCTCTAATCGCATTGATTTCACCATTATGTGCAAGAAGCCTAAAAGGTTGAGCTAAATGCCATCTTGGTTGAGTATTTGTAGAGAATCTTTGATGAAATAAGCAGATCTTGGCTGTGAATGACTTTTTAGCGATGTCGGTGTAAAAGTTACTAATTGCATCAGGGAGCATTAAACCTTTGTAAACAATTGTTTGACTCGACATGCTGCAGATGTATAACTTTTCATCATCATCATGCAGCTCTTCAATTTTTTTTCTGGCCTGAAGAAGACAAGACTCAAATCTTTCTCTATTAAAATCCTTTGAAATAGGCGTAATAAATATTTGATTAATTTTTGGCAAAGATTCACATGCTATTTTGCCAAGAACGGATGGGTTAATTGGCACTTCTCTAACGCACTCAAGGATTAGATTTTCTAATTTAAGAATTTTTTTGATAGCTGGTAGATCTGGTGTTATGGCAGCAGATGAAAAAATTTGGGCAACGCCAAACAATTCTGGCAATTGAATATTTAATTCTGTTTTTATTTGCCTTTGAAAAAAAGCTTGATTTAAATCAAATAAAAGCCCGCAACCATCACCGGTTTTGCCATCCGCCCCAATTGCCCCTCTGTGAGTCATGCTAGTTAAACCAGCAATGGAACGTTTGACCACATCCCTGTTTTGAATTCCATGTCGATTAACTATCAACCCAAAACCGCAATTATCCTTAGCTTGAGACTCCTGATATAACGATATATTTTTATTTTGTTGTGGCATTAAGTTATACATATTAACACAACAATGTCATACTATGTCATACATAGAAGGCAGAAATAACACAACTTAATGAGTGCAAAAAATAAACAATATAAGATTGAAAAAGGCTTGTTGCTTTTTACTCAACCTCGATCTCCTTACTTTTATGGAAAAATTAGATTAAACAGAAAATACGTAACAAAATCTTTTGCCCCTATTACCGATTTAGACGAAGCAAAAGTGAGGTTATTTGAATGGCGCAAAGAGCTTCTGAGTCAAAGCACTATTCCAATATCTACAACACTCTCTCCTGAAAATTTTAAATCTAGATCAGAGTATATTGAGCATGTTCCTCTGGAAAATGATTTTCAATTTCTAGAAGTCGGCCGCTATGACCCCAATAAAAAAAATATAGAAGAAAGGAAAATAAATTTTGTTGAGATATATGGTGATTACAATCAATCTGAAGCATCTCATCAATCCCATCGATGTCTAGATTGCGGAAATCCATATTGCGAATGGAAGTGCCCAGTTCATAACTATATTCCTGATTGGTTAAAGCTCGTAAATGAGGGAAATATTATGGGGGCAGCTGATTTATGTCATCAAACAAACTCTCTACCAGAAATGTGTGGTCGAGTTTGCCCTCAAGATCGTTTGTGTGAGGGAGCTTGCACACTAAATGATGGATTTGGAGCTGTAAGTATTGGGAATATTGAAAAATACATAACAGATAAAGCAATAGATATGGGCTGGAGACCTGATCTAAGCAATAGAGTGTGGACTCAAAAGAAAGTTGCAATTGTGGGTGCTGGACCTGCAGGTATTGGATGCTCAGATATCCTAATCAGAGCTGGGATTCATTGTGATGTCTATGATAAGCATTCAGAAATTGGCGGCCTGCTCACATTTGGAATTCCTGAATTTAAGTTAGAAAAAAGCGTGGTAAGACGAAGACGAAAAATTCTTGAAGAAATGGGTATTAAATTTCATCTTAATAAAGAAATTGGTAAAGATATTTCCTTCAAAAAGCTGCATGCAGACTATGATGCAGTGTTTCTGGGAATGGGAACCTACACTTCGCTAGAAGGAGGTTTTAAAGGAGAAGATTTGCCACAAGCTCACAAAGCAATCGATTATCTCATTGGGAATACAAATCATCTTTTAAAATTTAAACAAAAAGAATCTGACTATATTAATTTTAAAGGCAAGGATGTTGTAATTTTAGGTGGTGGAGACACTGCAATGGATTGCAATAGAACTGCCATTAGACAAGGAGCAAAGTCTGTAACTTGCTTGTACAGAAGAGATGAGAAAAATATGCCTGGCTCTAGAAGAGAAGTGATCAATGCAAAAGAAGAAGGCGTGCAATTTGAATTTAACATTCAACCAATTGAAATCATTGGAGGAAAAAATGTTGAAGGAGTGAAGACCATTCAAACTAAATTAGGAGAGCCAGACCAAAATGGCAGAAGAGTTCCAGTCCCTATTCAAAATAGTGAAAAAATTTATCCAGCTGATGAGGTTATTGTAGCGTTTGGCTTTAGAGCCAATCCAGCAGACTGGTTTAAAGATTATGAAATTAAGACTGATAAATCTGGATTAGTGATAGCTCCTGAAAAACAGGAATTTAAGTTTCAAACTACCAATCCTAAAATTTTCTCTGGTGGTGACATGGTCAGAGGGTCTGATTTAGTTGTCACTGCAATTTGGGAAGGAAGAGAAGCTGCCAAAAGTATCATACAATTCCTTTCATAAATGAATAATTCAAAATTTTTAAAGGCTTTGAGCCTTCAAACTAATTCGATTCCACCAGTATGGTTTATGCGCCAAGCTGGCAGATACCTTCCTGAATACCAAGAAATAAGAAAAAATTACAGCAACTTCTTGGATATGTGCAAACAACCCAAAACCTGTGCCGAACTAGCCTTACAACCAATTGATCGCTTTGATTTAGATGCATCAATTCTCTTTTCTGATATCTTGACTATCCCAGATGCTTTGAATCTTGGTTTAGCATTTCATGAAGGAGAAGGTCCCAGATTTAGCAATCCCATTTCATCTCCTCAAGATATTAAAAAATTAATACGATTTGATGTTAATGCCGTTGATTACGTCTTTAAAGCAGTTGAAGAAACCAAAAAACAGCTACCAAAGGACTTACCTTTAATAGGTTTCTGTGGCAGTCCCTGGACCCTTGCTGCATATGCAATTGAGGGCGGCGGTTCAAAAGATTTTAGAAAAACAAAAAAATTTATGAAGGAACATCCAGATGAGCTGGAAGAATTTTTAGAAATTCTTAGCAATGCTTGCTACGAATATTTAAGACAACAAGTTTTAAGTGGGGTTAATGCGCTTCAAATTTTTGATTCATGGGCAGATTTATTGTCAGACAAGGATTTAGAAGATTTCTCATTGCGATACACCCGACTCCTTACCAATCAACTTAAAGCAGATCCTGTCACTTCAAATATCCCTATTATTTTATTTGAAAAAGCTCCAAAGAAAAAAATTACCGACTTAATATTTGAAGATATATCTTGCATAAGCCTTCATTGGCAAGAGGATATTGAGAGCATCGCTTTGAATTTAAAAAATAAATATGCTCTTCAAGGAAATCTCGATCCACATGTTCTGCTTGGGCCTGATGAAACTATCTGGAATGAAACTCAAAAAATTTGCACCATTATGAATGAGTATCCAGGGTTTGTTTTTAACCTTGGTCATGGCATCACTCCGGACATAAAACCGGAAAAAGTTAAGGTCATGATCGATGCAATTAGAAAATAATATCAAAATAAATATTTTCTACTTATCAGTAAAAAAAAATTTCATCCTATATTCCTTTGGTATGATTAATTAATGAATGATAAACAATCTAAATTTACCAAAAGTTTGCATTGGACAACCATTGCAAGTGAAAAATTACTTTTAGCTATTATTGGAATTGCTACATGCATAGCCTCGGCTATGTACATTTTTGACATGGCATTAGCTCAAGAAATTACATTACCTGATCTATTCATGTTATTTATTTATGTGGAAATTATCGGAATGGTGGGAGCTTTTTATAGCACCAATAGAATTCCTGTCACCCTACCTATTATTATTGCAATCACTGCACTCTGTAGACTGATTGTGATGCAAAGCAAAGAGATGGATGCATGGGTTGTGCTTGGTGAGGCTGGAGCTATATTGGTTTTATCAGTTGCTGCATTTGTGATGAGCTTAAAAGATAAAGTGAGTTTAGAAAAAATCAAAGAGCTAAGAAATTTAGACTCTTCGAATTAAGTGCTACTGATAAAAATATAGTTTTTTGCCTCTCGCAAGATTGTAATTAATTTATGCAACGATTTACCTTTAATCAAAGAGTTGAAAATCTCTTTAAATCATATTTTTCAACTTATGAAAATATCAGCATTTCAGCAAACGAAGAGCAGATAAAGATTTATTTAATAGATGAGCAGAATCTTGACTCGGCTTCGTTGGAGTTAAAAAAATTAGAACAATTTCATCAAATCACTTTTTGGGATGGTTACTCCCAAGCAGAGGTCATTGAGTCATTCAATGAAAGAGATTCTGCAAAAATATTAAAGCGTTTTATGAAAAAGCTTCTTAAAATCCTCAATCGATAAATGAAAAACTTAATCAAAAGAGCATTCAGCAAATTTTTCAAAGAGAATCCTAGCAGCCTATCAACCAAGGCTTTAAAGCGTGCTAGCAAAATGGAAAAGCCTAGAGCAGGAACCCCCCATGATTGGGAGGATTATGAGAAATATTTAAAAGAGTTTGAAAAGAATGGGAATAAATAAACTAATTTGAGATTAAGCTGATATCTTTTATTGCTAAGTCCACTTCAAAGTCTCTTCCAAAACCTGCAATACTTAAATCTCTTATATTTTTTGCTTTCATTGATGACGCCGAAAAGCCAGAGCTTCTCTTTAAATCTTTAAAAAATATTTCGTATTCTTGCCAATCATTATTAACTTCAAATGCTTGGCTAAAATATGACCATGGCGGAATTTTTAAACCTTTTAGAGTGACATGTATTTCATAGATTTCACTATTTCCTTTGGCTTTAAACTTAATGCCTTTGAAATCATTGCTGTTAATATCAATTCTATTTGAAAGTCTTACAAATCCACCATTGTTATCAGTTGAAACATTACCAGTCATATAAAAGACGCCGTCAGAATGTCTGATTGCTAGATCAGAAACTCCGCCCATGACCTGATCAGTAATCCCACGCCAAGCTTCAGGATCGTTTAATGGTTGTGAAAATAAGTTCATTGAAAATAAGAATAAAATAATAATACCTAGCTTCATGCTTAACATCCCAAATAGTAAATTTATAGATAACAGCTTAATTGATCTTGGCATAATTTAAAGTGGTCCATTGAAATCTATTCCCGCCTTAGTAAGTCGGGAAATCAGTGAGTGGCCTAGGCCTGAAGCTGAGGTAAGTACGCCTCCATACCCCCTTCCACCAGGAAGCTCTTCTATATCTTCAATTAAACAAAGAGCACACTCAGATACCAGTTTTGAAGTAACTTTATAGCCTGGATCTCCCTTTCCATGCATGTTGAAAACAGATTTGGTGCCGTCCTCTGATTCAGCAATAAATTTACAATCGAACCAACCATTTTCTTGCACAGCCTCTGATGGCCCTTCTCCTGGTTTAGGCAGAAAAGGTTTTACCAGTCTTTTCAAAGGTGACAAAAGCACTAAAACTGATAATCCAGTAAGGAGAAGTGAGCTAACTGCGCTTAACCAACTCTTATGGTAAGCATGCTCTTGATAAGTAAAGTTAGAACCATAAGATTCTTGTCGTAACGCTAACAAGGCTTCAGATCTTCGCACAACTCTTGTATTTGCAGTGGCCATAATGAAAGGTCCTGACCATGCTTTGATTTCAGGCTTTTTGGAGATGCCTACTCTGTCACCACTGAGTTGTTTTTGTTCATTGGAGTAAGAATCTTCAGGATTTAATAAAAACGGGTTGGTGAGATCATCTCCTAAATCTAACTCTCCCATAGAGAACATTGTTTCTAAGGTTCCCCCTGAGGCACCGCCTTCATATGAATGAAATGATTCGATTCTTTTGATGGGCTTTCCAAGACTTTTAGCTGCAAAAAAAGTTCCTAAATCCGATGGTATTGAATCAAACCCACATGAAGGAATAATTCTTATACCTTTCCTTGCTGCCTCCTCATGATGGTTTTCTATTAAGCCCTTAACCCAAAAATTTTCACCAGTAATATCTACATAATGTGTATTATTCTTTACGCATGATGCAACCAATTTAGACCCATATCTATGAAAGGGTCCAGCTGTAGATAAAATTACCTTAGCCCGTAGAGTTAAATTATCCAGAGCAACTTCATCATCTGAATCAGCTATTAAGATTTCTACTTCTGATAGATTTTCTTCAGCAACCTTTCGAAGCTTTTCTTGATTTCTGCCTGCTATTGCCCACTTTGCTTGGGTTTCCAATGATTGGAAGTATTTAACACAAAGCTGGCCGGTAAAACCGGTGGCTCCATAAATAATGATGTCTATATCTTTATCCATATATAAAATTGTTGAGTTATTAGTTATTAGATAATAAGGTGAATGAGCCTTGGAGTAAATTATGAAAATACTTGCGATTGGTGGTTGTGGAAGCATGGGTCGCTATGCTGTGAGAACAGCCCAAAACTTCAGCTCTGTTGAGAAGATTGTTATCGCAGATATTGATAAAGAAAGCGCTGAGACTTTTGCTAGAAATTTGTTAGGATTGCTGTTAAATAAATAGGACTTCGCATGAAAGACAAATTACATTTCTATATAAATGGTCAATGGGTTGAATCTGAATCAAATAAAAAAATTGAGATTATTAATCCAGCAAATGAAGAGCTCATTGGGCATGTTACTTCAGGAACAAAGGGTGATATTGATCGAGCAGTATCCGCAGCATCTGATGCCTTTAAAACTTTTCAATTTACCTCAAAGGAAGATCGCATTGAGATCTTAAATAATATTATTGCTGAATATGAAAATAGGTATGATGATTTGGTTCAAACTATCACAGAAGAAATGGGTGCGCCTATCTGGCTATCACAGAAGGCTCAAGCATCCACAGGAATTAAAAATCTTCATGAAACTTTAGATGCTCTGAAAGAATATGAGTTTGAAAAAAAGGAAGGTGACTACACATTGGTCAGAGAGCCCATTGGTGTCATTGGAATGATAACCCCATGGAATTGGCCGATGAATCAAATAACCACGAAAGCTTCGGCTGCTCTTGCGGCTGGATGTTCGATGGTATTAAAGCCCAGTGAGATTTCTCCATACTGCGCATTACTGCTTGCAGAAATATTTGATAAAGCTGGCGTTCCAGCGGGTGTTTTTAATGTGGTCAATGGTTATGGTCCTATTGTAGGTGCGGCCTTATCTGATCATCCTGATGTGGCAATGATGTCCTTTACAGGATCAACGGAAGCAGGCATAGCTGTTGCACAGGCATCTGCGGTTTCTGTAAAAAGGGTGCATCAAGAACTTGGAGGTAAATCTTCAAATATTATTCTGGATGATGTAGCTGACCTTGAAAAATCTGTTAAAGGTGGCGCTGGACATTGCTTCTTAAACTCAGGACAGTCATGTAATGCGCCAACAAAAATGTTAGTTTCCAGAAAAAATTATAAGAAAGCGGTAGAAGTTGCAACTCAAACAGCAAATAGTACAACCGTAGGTGATCCTCAAGGGGAATTTAGAATTGGGCCTATTGCGAACAAGCCTCAGTATGAAAAGATCCTGAGAATGATCAAAATAGGCATTGAGGAAGGTGCGACCTTGGTTGCTGGCGGTGTTGAAAAGCCGGAGGGTTATGAAAAAGGCTTCTATGTAAAACCAACTGTGTTTGCAAATGTTACCAATGACATGACCATCGCAAGAGAAGAAATTTTTGGTCCAGTCTTATCAATCCTACAATATGATTCAGAAGAGCAAGCGATTGAGATGGCCAATGATACTGAATATGGGTTGGCTGGCTATGTTCAAGGTGAGCCTGTTCATGCCAACCAAGTTGCAAGAAAGATCAGGGCTGGACAAGTGATTATCAATGGAGGAGCTAGAGGCACAGGAGCACCTTTTGGGGGTTATAAATCTTCTGGCAATGGCCGTGAGCATGGCCTTCATGGCTTAGAAGAGTGTCTGGAGACTAAAGCAGTGATCATGCCATAATGAATGAATATATGAGATAAGTTTTAAATACATGGGGTTTGATTATGAAAAAATACTTTTTTACATTTTGTTTTCTTGGAGTAATTTCAGCTTTATCTAGTCAGGAAAGTCGCACAGAAAACAATGGCAATTTAATACTTGAAGATATACCTGCTATTCCCAATTCTATTAAAGAAGACTTATCTAAATTCCAAAATGTCAGATCGGCTGCTTTTAGAGGCTTTAATAATCAAAACGAAGGGTTGTTTATTTCTACTCGCTTCGGAAATGTTAGTCAGCTTCATTTGGTGAAAAGTCCCGGAGCAGCAAGAAATCAAATTACATATTTCCAAGAGCCTATCGGGTCGGTAGCCATGCATCCAACCCAATCATCAATAGCATTTACTATGGATAGGGGTGGAAGTGAATATTCCCAAATATATTTATTAGATCCCAAATCAGCATCTACGCAAATGCTCACGGACGGAGTCTCTAGAAATGGAGGGCCTTTATGGAGTAACTCTGGCGATCGCATAGCTTTCCAAAGCACAAAAAGAAATGGGAGTTCTAATGATGTCTGGGTAATGTCCATTGATGATCCTCAAAACACTAAGTTGATATTAGAATCGCCTGATGGGTCATGGTGGGGCGCAGTTGATTGGACAGAAGATGATGACAAAGTTTTAATTCAAAATTATATTTCCATTGCCAATTCAAAGGCCTATATCGTAGATTTAAATACTCAGAAGAAAACTTTGTTATTAGGTAAAAAAGATGCGCCTTCTGTAAATTCAGCTTTGGCTTTCGATAAGGATGATAAAGGAATATTTTTCATTACTAATCAATATGGAGAATTTAATCAGCTTGCTTATTATAATATTGCAACCTCAGAAGTTACGGTTATCTCAAAAGAAATATCATGGGATGTAGATGGATTCAGTATTAGCGAGGATTCAAAAAAAGCTGCATTTGTGGTCAATGAAAATGGTTACAGCTCACTTTACCTTCTTAATCCAAAGTCTTTTGCATTTAAAAAAGTAACCTCACTGCCTATTGGTTTAATTGGTAGCATGCAATTTAGCAAAGACAATAGAAGTCTAGGGCTCACATTGAATACCTACCAAAGCCCATCAGATACATATGTATTAGACCTCCAATATAGTTCATTGAGATATGGCAAGCTCACTCGATGGACATACTCAGAGGTAGGAGGCTTAGATACATCTAAATTTGTAGAGCCTGAATTAATTCACTATGAATCATTTGATGGCAGAAAAATTCCTGCCTTTATCTATGCCAAAAAGACTGGATCTCCCCAGCCCGTCATTATTTCAATTCATGGTGGCCCGGAAGGTCAGGCAAGACCAAGTTTTAGTAGCACTTATCAATTATGGATGGCTAATTTAGGCGCTGCTGTTATTACTCCAAATGTTAGGGGCAGCGATGGGTATGGTAAGGAATATTTATCATTAGATAATGGCTTCAAGAGAGAGGACTCTGTGAAAGATATTGGAGCATTACTTGACTGGATTGAAACTCAACCTCATTTAGATAGTAGTCGAGTTGCAGTTTACGGAGGCTCTTACGGGGGATATATGGTCTTGGCCAGCGCAGTTCATTATAGCGATCGATTAAAGGCGGCTGTTGATATTGTGGGTATCTCAAATTTTGTTACTTTCTTAAAAAATACTAAAGATTACAGGCGCGATCTAAGAAGAGTTGAATATGGAGATGAGCGTGATCCGGATATGGAAGCATTTCTTCAAAATATAAGTCCTAATAACAATGTTGACCAAATTCAGGTGCCCATGTTTGTTGTGCAAGGAGAAAATGATCCGAGAGTTCCAGTAACTGAAGCAGAACAAGTGGTTAAATCCCTGAGAAATAATGGCAAGAAAGTTTGGTACATGAATGCACTTAATGAGGGTCATGGCTATCGCAAAAAAGAGAATCGTGATATTTATCAACAAGCAGTCATTTTATTTTTAAAAGAAAACCTATAAATCTAACTTCTATAAAAAATAAGGTTAAAAATGGTGGGCCCGGGAGGACTCGAACCTCCGACCAATGGATTATGAGTCCGTTAACAAAGGCTAAAAAGCCTATAGATAAAGGCTTAGAAAGCCCTATTTTATGATAACTTCTTGATAACTTTTAATTTTCTCCTAAATTTTGATGATCTTTCTATACAATCCATTTTAGTACTTTGTGATAACCATATGATAACTTTTTACTATGTTTAAAGATCCCATAACTATCTATGGCTCAAGCATTTCTTATTTTACTGGCAAGATGGAGAGCTACTTTAAAATTAGAGGCATACCCTATAAAAGAATAGTTGCTCCCTATCCATCTTTTGAAAGAAAAATGAAAAAAATGGTAGGCATCCATCAAATGCCAGCAGTAGTCTTACCCGATGGTAGATGGATGACCGACACCACTTCAATGATTCAATGGTTTGAATCAAATCTTCCCCATTCGTCAATTATTCCTTCTGATCCAAAACAAGCGTTTGCTTGTTATTTAATAGAAGATTGGGCAGATGAATGGTGGTGGCGACCAGCGATGCATTATCGTTGGCATTACAAAGAAGGAGCAAATTTTGCTTCAAATCATCTAGCAAAAGAGCTATTAGGATCATTTCCAGCCCCTCATTTTCTTAAGAAAAAATTTCTTACTCGAAGACAAAGAAATGGCTATACAGTTGGTGACGGTGTATCTGCAGACAATATAGTTTCTATTGAGGCAAATGTTAAAAACCTATTCCGCAATTTAGAAAAGATTTTTTCTAAAAGAACATTTATATTTGGAGATCATCCATCTCTTGCAGATATTGGTCTATCAGGCCCTTTCTTAAGACATTTTGCTCTTGATCCAGTTCCCCTCAAAATAATTAAAAATGAAGCTCCTGCAATCCTTAATTGGCTCCAATCTTTATGGAATATAAAACTATCAAACCAAGAATTTAGTTACTTAGATAATATACCGAATGATTTGAGTCCACTTCTGAATGAGATAGGAAAAATTTATCTGCCCTATTTATGCGCCAATGTAGATGCTGTGAGTAAAAATAAAAGGCGCTTTGAATTTAAATCTGATGAAATGCATTTTGTAGGTGCAAGATACTCTCAATATAGAGTCTGGTGTTTAAAGCAACTTCAAGAAAAATATCATCAATTACATGAAAACCAAAAAGAAGATATAAAAGCGATGCTTAGTGAACATGGATGCTGGGAACCATTATGGAGGCATCAAGATTTACCTATGAAGGGATCACAGGAAGAAAAACTGCCCTTTTGGGCGGATAGAAAAATGATTGGAATAAATGAATAACATGGTGGGCCCGGGAGGACTCGAACCTCCGACCAATGGATTATGAGTCCACTGCTCTAACCAACTGAGCTACAGGCCCAAAAACATATATGTTTTAGAGCCGCTCATTATATAAGAATAAATCACTTAGGGAAGTATTAGTGATGTTTCAAGTTTTATCATGGGTTATTATTCTCAAATGATTAACTTAGATGGGGTGCAATCTTTTGCAGAGGGCGGTAACAGAAAATGTTATATCAGCCCAATAAATCCAAAAAGATGCCTCAAAGTACTTCATGAGAATCTCCTAGAGAATCTTCAAAAAAACTCAGCATGGTATAAGCGTCTAGGAAACAGTGATGGTCTTGATGATAATTTGCGTGAAGAAAAGGCATATAAACAAAAAGCTATTATCTCTCCAATAAATTCTTCGATTTGGAATCATTTAGCTAAGTGGCATGGAATGGTTGAAACAAATCTAGGGCCTGCTTCAGAGACTGAACTCATTACAAATGATGGAGAAATAGCAGAAACTCTAGAAGCTTACCTATTTAGAGAAGGCCTAACACCTGAGATTAAAAGCGCATTAAGCAACTTTGAAAATTGGCTGAGAGCTCATCTTGTATTAACCAAAAACATCATCCCTCATAATCTTGTTATCAAAAAAGAAAATAATGCTTTGGTCCTAAAGATAATTGATGGGCTAGGAAGCAAATCATTTATACCACTGCCCAAATACAGCAAGTTTTTTGCAAGAATCTATGTAGAGAGACGCATAGAACTTATGTGGAGCAGAATTCATTGGGACCTAAGCGGCCGCAATGGGAATTGGAAGTAAATCGCTTACTCGTCTAAGAAATTCTTTAAATGACTTGAGCGGCTAGGATGTCTCAATTTTCTTAAAGCTTTGGCTTCTATTTGACGAATTCTTTCCCTGGTAACATCAAATTGTTTTCCAACCTCTTCTAAGGTGTGATCTGTATTCATACCGATACCGAACCTCATTCTTAAGACCTTAGCTTCTCTAGCAGTTAATGATGAAAGCACGTCATCCGTCGCAAAGTGAAGGCTGCCTTCAGTTGCATTTTTTAATGGTGAATGAATCACAGTATCTTCAATAAAATCACCTAAGTTTGAATCCTCGTCATCGCCGATAGGCGTTTCCATTGAAATCGGCTCTTTGGCAATTTTGAGTACTTTTCTGACTTTATCTTCAGGCATATCCAACTCTTTACTTAACTCTTCTGGAGTAGGCTCCCTTCCCATTTCTTGCATCATCTGGCGAGATACTCGATTTAATTTATTGATGGTTTCAATCATATGAACAGGGATTCTGATTGTTCTTGCCTGATCAGCAATGGATCTTGTAATTGCCTGTCTAATCCACCAAGTTGCATAAGTAGAAAACTTATAGCCTCTTCTATACTCAAACTTATCAACTGCTTTCATGAGGCCGATATTGCCCTCTTGAATCAAATCTAAAAACTGCAAACCTCTATTTGTATATTTTTTGGCAATTGAGATTACAAGCCTAAGATTCGCCTCAACCATATCTTTTTTGGCTCGTCTCATCTTTGTTTCGCCCATGGACATGGCACGATTAATTTCTTTGATATCCTTAACACTTAGACCAACTCTTTCCTCAACAGCTTTGATAGATTTCTGAGCAATAACTACATCTGGCTTAATGTGCTCTAAAGATTTTTTAGAGTATTTTTTGTTATTTATTAAAGAATCAATCCATTTCACCTTGGTAATGTTGTCACTGTACATCGCAATGAAATCTTTTCGAGGAACTCGTGCTGATTTTACAAATAAAAACTGAATTCTTTTTTCATGCAAACGAATTTCGGCTAAGTCGCTGCGCGCAAAGAAGGCAAGGTCTTCAAACATTTTTGGTGAAAATTTAAGGAACTGGAAAATTAGTCCCAGCTTTGCAAATTCTGCCTTAGCTTCTTTAGAGTGCCTGCCTTTTGATTCAAGGACTTTATTGGTTTTGTTAAATTGGCGCTTTAAATTCGTCATACGCCTTTGAACTTCAGCTAAATCCGGTCCAGTATCAACTTCTTCATCGCTCTCTTCTAACTGTTTTGCTTTCTCACTACCTGGTCCAGCTGAAGGCACCTCTTCCATCTCTTCAAGAAAACCCGTCAATAACTCGCTTAATTTCTTATCTTCGCTTTTGACCTGCTCATAAAAATCAATAATATGCTCGACAATTCCAGGATAATGCACGCTGGCATCGAGTAAATCACGCATGCCCTCTTCGATGCGCTTAGCAATTTCAATCTCGCCTTCTCGAGTAAGGAGATCGACAGTGCCCATTTCGCGCATGTACATTCTGACAGGATCAGTTGTTCGCCCAGTCTCATTTTCAACAGCAGCTAAAGCTTCAGCTGCTTGCTCAAGAGCAATATCGTCTTGGTCGTCGGATGACTCAGATAGCATTAGAGTATCTGCATCTGGTGCAGTTTCGTGAACCTGGAGACCTAGATCATTGATCATCCCAATAATTTCATCAACCTGATCTGGATCGGATATATCCTCTGGAAGATGATCGTTTACGTCTGCATATGTTAAATAGCCTTGCTCGCGGCCTTTTTCAATTAACTCTGCAATCCTTGAACCTTGTTTTTTTAACTTATCCACTCAATGCCTCTTTCTAAATCGTCCACTATATGTGATGCCAAATTAGATTTTTTCAATCTTGTTTTGAACTTAATTTTTTTAACCAATTTCGATCATCGTCAGTGATTTCTTGCTTTTTTAAGATGATTTGCTGTAAATCTCTTCTTTCTGCTGGCGTAATCGAGCTGACATTATACTTGTCTTTGAGTGTTTGCTCCCTATCTTTTTGATTTTTTAATAAAATATCCATGCAGTCATTTACAAGTTTCAATGCATTCTTTTCTGATAATTCCAGTCCTGCAACCACCGCTTCTGAAAAATATCCCTTGATTTGCTCAGATTCCAGACTTTCAATCACTCTAGACGGTTTGATGTCGGGTGTTTGTCTGTATAAATCTAGGATTACAAACAAAAAGCTAAATTTGGGATCATCTTTTAATTTATCAAAGAGAGATTCTTGAGCTATTGCTGGGAAAGCCAATAAAGCGCTAAATATATTAATCACCGCCTTGACTCTTACCGGATTGTTAGAACTTGATCTAATAATACGCTCGGTGCCATTTCTTGTGGGAGGACTTGAGGGTGCATCCATGCTTTTGATATCCATGCCACATAATTTAGAAATCTCATTGGCATAAACTTCTTTAATAACAGTGTTATTTATTTTATTAATAATGGGTATGGCAAATGCTGCGGCTTGTGCACGACCCTCCAATGTTTCTAAATTATATTCTTTGACCTTTGATAAAAAATAGGATGAAAGAGAAATGGACTCATCTAATAATTTTTGAAACGCTTTCAAGCCAAATTCATTGATGTAAGAATCTGGATCATGACCTTCCTCAAAAAAGACAAAATGGATATTCATATCTTCTCTGATAATTGGAAAAGTATTTTCCACTGCTTTCCATGCCGCTTTACCTCCAGCCAGATCACCGTCAAACGCAAAAAATATTTTATTTGTGTAACGCATGATCTTTGAAACATGATTTGGTGTAACAGCTGTTCCGAGTGTTGCTACTGCATTTTTGATACCATGCTCATAAAGACCTATAACATCCATATACCCTTCAACAACTATAAGAGAGGCAATATTTTTTTCTTGCTCTTTGACCTCATACAAACCAAACAACTCATTTGATTTATTAAAAAAAGAGGTTTCAGGAGAATTCAGATACTTTGGCTCCCCCTCATCTATGATTCTTCCGCCCATGGCAATAAAGTCACCTTTTATATTCCTTATGGGGAAGATAACTCTGCCTCTAAATCGATCATAGAATCGATCATCTTTCTTGCTAAATAACCCCGACTCATCTAACTCTTTGCTTGGTATGTCAGAGCCCAAATGGTTAATAAGGCCGTCCCATTTATCTTGTGCATAGCCAATGTTAAATTTCTTTGCTGTGGCTCCAGTAATCTTTCTATCTTTTAGATATTGAACTGCCTTGGGAGCAATTTTTTCATTTAGATTTGCTTGATAAAATTTAACCGCTTTCTCAACCAGGCCGCTTGGCTTAGATTTTTCAAGCCTGTTATTTTCATAGGGAACAGTCATCCCAGCTGAACTTGCGAGAGTTTCTATTGCATCAACAAATTCTAAATTTTCGTAGCGTCTGATAAAGTGAATGGCATTGCCGGATTCTTGACAAACAAAACAATAAAAAAACTGCTTTTCTTGATTGACGGCCATGGAAGGATTTGAATCATCATGAAATGGACATTGGCACCAGAAATTTGATCCCTTTTTATTGACAGGTATGCGTCGACCTACAACATCAACAATATCCGTTTGGTCTAATAACTGGTCAATAAAACTAGTTGGAATTGACATGATGCTCTATCCAATTATCTAAAAATATTTTGGCTGCCAAATCATCGATGCGATCATATTTTGAATCTGTTTGCATCAACTGCTTTGCCTCAAATGAGGTTAATCTCTCATCCACTAATTCACAAGGAATATTGCTAATCTTTTGCAGTTTCTGAAAAAATGGATCAACTTTTTTCATCATATCGCTTGGAGTGCCATCCATATTTAACGGCTTCCCTACAAGCAACCGATCCGGTTTCCACTCATCAATAAGGTTAGAAATTGTATTCCAAATTTCTTTACCTTCACGTGCTACATTGAGAATCGTTAAAGGAGAAGAGGTCTTGGTGATAGTTTGTCCAACAGCCACTCCAATGTGCTGTGTACCGAAATCAAAAGCTAAAATCTGCATTGTTAAGAGTTTGTAAAATTCCAGTCTCGAATGATTTCAAGCTGCTCATAGTTTGCCAACATATCTTCAGGAAAAGGCTCAAATGGAGCTGACTGATACAAAATTTTTAAGGCCAAAGCATCCAACACTGAATTGCCTGAGGACTGCAAAATATCGGCGGCTATTAAATTACCCCTATTATCGATTGTGGACTTAATTTGAACTCTGAAATTACCTTGAATAATATCTGAACGTGAAATTTCGTAATAGCCAGCTGTCTCAACCTGTCTTTGCCAAGCATTTAGATAAATAGCCTCAAAACTTTCTAAGGTTGAATTAGATTCTAGACGCCTAACGCTGAGTTGAGATTGATCTTGAGACTTGATGTCTCGAGATACCATTGCAGCTTGTTGACTATTTTGTTTTAAAGACTCAAAGCCATTCAACCCTCTGCCCTGCATATCAAACTCTGAATTAGCAAATTTAATATTCACGATTGCTTCTTCATTAAAGTCCCATGGTTGCTGAATGACAACAAAGCTGATTCCAAAAATAGCTACTCCATGAAATATCAAAGAAGCTAGGATGGATTTTTTAAACCCCCATCTTTGAATTCTCTGCTTATAAATGAGTGGCTGCATCTTATAATGATTCAAGCAAAGTCTTAATCGGATTTTGGCCGGTTTGAGACAGAATCTCTCTTGCGCCTGTAGGACTTGTGATATTAATTTCAGTTAAATAATTTCCAATCATATCTATCCCTGCAAACATAATGCCTTCTTCTATCAATAACTTGCCAATCTCTATGCTTACTTCAAGCTGATCATTTGATAATTCTCGAGCTTCACCTTTGCCGCCAGCTGCAAGATTGCCTTTGAAACTTCCACCTTGAGGTATTCTTGCCAATGCAATAGGAAATGGTTTGCCATGAATAATGAGTATTCGATAATCACCATCGTATATTTCCGGTAAGAAATTTTGCACCATGACCATGGTTTGATAATTATTTGTTAAAGATTGAAAAATTTCTAAATGATCTTTTGAGTTTTCATCAAACTTATAGATTGACTCTCCACCCATGCCATCAAGAGGCTTAAGGATAATGGTTGAGTATTTTTTTTTAAATAATTCGAAGTCTTCTTCTTTGCAGATAACGCTTGTCTCAGGCATCCAATGAGAAAATTGAAGGGCAAAAATCTTTTCATTGAACTTCTTTAAGGCTGAGGGTCGATTAACTATATTGGCACCTTCGGCTTCAGCCTGAGACAGCAAATGCAAGGCATTCATATAATCCCCATCTACTGGTGGATCCTTCCTCATAAAAATATAATCAATATCTTTCAGTGGTTGAGCTTCATTAACTATCTCACTAATTTGTGGGTTAGTGATGGGATCTTTGATTTGAGAGAAATTGGCAAAAGTTACTTGGTCTCTATAAATTAAATCTTTCATCTCGCACTGGAGAATTTGACCACCCAGATTAAAAACCTCCTGCATCCACAAAATAGTTGTGTCTTTTTTTGGATTTAATTCACCTAGAGGATCGGTAATAAATAGCGAAGAAGTACCTTGCATTAATATTCTCCAAATAAGCTATGAAACATAGATAAGCCAACAACAGGAGCTGTTTCAGCACGCAATACATAATGCCCTAACCTAAGAGACTGCAATCCTAACTCCTTGATGGTTTTGCGCTCAGTTTCTGAAAAACCCGATTCAGGACCTGTGATAATGGCAATACTATTTAAACTCAAAATTTCATGATCTTTGATGAATTGATTAGCAATTGTATCAAGAACGAACAGCCCCTCGGTATCTGAGGGTGTCTTTATACTCTGAAGGCATTCTTTGAGCCCGTTAAAGTAATGAATGCTTGGAACATGATTGCACCCAGATTGTTCGCATGCACCTATGATCGCCTCTTCCAGCCGAAGACTTAACTTAGATAAATCTTTTTTTGCTAATGATTGATCCAAATGATCTGGCTTGTAAATAAGGATTGAGTTAACCCCTAATTCAATGAGCTTTTGTAATGAGTAGACTAGATTCTCTTTTTTAAGATATGGAATTATCGCTTGATACGATTTTTGATAGGGGTTTTGCATGAATAAAATATCATCGATATGAAAATTTATATAAGCTTTTGCTATCTCTTGAATAGTCCCATTCGCTAGAGAACCCCGACCATCAAATAGCTCTACAGGATCATTCGCTTTCAACCTAAGAACCTTGGCAAGATGATGTATTTGTTTTATGTTGGTGCACTTATAACTTGATGAAGATAATTCAGGACAAAAAATTCTCGGCTTTCTCATCAAGTAATTATAATTGGTATTTTTTATAATGAGTCAAAGTCATATCATTCTTGTCAGACATGGAGAGGCATCTGCAGCATGGTCTGTTCATCCAGATCCTGGTTTAAGTGAGCTGGGTCGCAAGCAAGCAGAAAATTCTGGCAAAGATCTAATAAATCAAATGGCTTCCTATCAGCTTCTTTCTAGTCCAAAAAAGAGAGCTATTGAAACTATGGAAATAATGCGCATAGAAAATAAATACCCTTTTAAATTAGATTCAAGATTTATAGAAATACCATCAGATAATGTTGATGTTAATAAAAAAAAGGAGTGGCTATCGAGGATTTTCACGGCTCCAGTAGAAGAGCTGCCCGAAACTGTTAGGGAATGGCGCAGCAATTTAATAAGCTGGCTGAAAGACGCTGAAGGCAATTTTATTGTGACCACACACTTCATGGTGATTAATGCATTGGTTTCTTATATTACAAGCAATAATGCCATCTCATATTTTCATCCTGATTATGCTTCTAGGACAGAAATTTTTACAAAGAATGGAGAATTGACTCAATTAATTTTGGGTGATGATAAAAAAACTGTAATTAATCTGTAAAACTAGTTGAGCAATTTTTAATCAGCTGTAGAATTTATATTTTGCAGAAAAATCTCTAACTAATGACTAAAACAGTCTCACAAAAACTAAAAAATAAGCCTCTTAGTGAACAAGTAAGAAAGGCTATGAAGAAATATTTTGCTGCTCTTGGTGATGCAACTCCAGCAAATGTCCATGAAATGGTAATGGCTGAGGTTGAGCCTGAACTTTTGAAAGCAGTGATGAATTACACAAACAACAATCAATCTAAGGCTGCAAATGTTCTTGGATTAAATAGAGCCACCCTCAGAAAAAAATTACATCGATACAACATAATAGAAAAATCATGAGCTTAATTACTCCAAAAACTGCCCTTATCAGCCTGTCAAATAAATCTCATTTAGACGAGCTGATAAAGTTTCTGCTTGATCAAGAGGTCAAAATCATCTCAACTGGTGGAACTTACAATGCCATAAAAAAAATTACAGATAAGGTCATAGAGGTATCAGAATTTACAGGATTTGAAGAGATGATGGATGGTAGAGTTAAAACTTTACATCCCAAAATTCATGCTGGGATTTTAGCCAGAAGAGAGCTAGATTTAGAGGTTTTAACTGACCGCGGGTATGAGGTCATTGATATGGTGATTGTTAATCTGTATCCATTCCAAGAAACAGTAGCGTCAGGGTGTTCGTTTGAGGAAGCTATAGAAAAGATTGATATAGGTGGGCCCACAATGATTAGATCAGCGGCTAAGAACTTCAAAGATGTTGCGGTAGTATCTGATCCAGCTGACTATAAATATTTAATTGATGAATGGAAAAATCAAGGTGGTATCAGTTACGAATTTAGAAAGCAGCTTTCAGAAAAAGTTTTTCAACTTATGGCTGAATACAATTCAGCTATTGCAAATTATTTAAAAAATATCTCTTCGAATGCACATCAATATAATTTTAGTAAAAGTGAATCATTAAGATACGGAGAAAATCCTCACCAAACTGCAGATTTGTTAACTTTCTCTAATTTAGAACATAAAAATATTGCCAATGCAGATGTTCTTCAAGGCAAAGAACTTTCATACAACAATATTGTTGACGCTGATGCTGCCTGGGAATGTGTCAGAGCATTTGATGAACCAGCGTGTGTGATTGTAAAGCATGCTAATCCCTGTGGAGTTGCAGAAGCAAACTCTGTCTTTGATGCATATGATCTAGCATTTAAGACTGATCCAACCTCTGCCTTTGGTGGCATTATTGCTTTCAATAGAGAGCTGGATAAAAAAACTGCGGAAGAAATAAATGCTCGTCAATTTGTTGAAGTTGTTCTGGCCACAGGTTTTGAAGAAGCTGCATTGGCCGAACTTGCTAAAAAGAAAAATGTTCGGGTTTTATGTGTGGACTTAGAGCAAGATAATCCATATCCGGGGGTAATTAAAAAAGTCTCTGGGGGAATATTAATACAAAGTGATGATAATTTTATTGTCCCTCAAGCAGACCTTAAATGTGTTACAAAAAGACAACCGACCGATGAAGAAATCAATGATCTGATGTTTGCTTGGAAGGTTGCTAAATTTGTAAAATCCAATGCTATTGTTTATGTCAAAAATAAACAGACCATCGGTATTGGTGCCGGTCAAATGAGCAGAGTGATAAGCGCTGAAATTGCAAATCTTAAAGCACAAGAAGAAGGTTTAGAAGTCAAGGGTGCGGCAATGGCCTCAGATGCTTTTTTTCCATTTAGGGATGGCATAGATAAAGCGGCTTCGAGCGGGATTGCAGCAATTATTCAGCCTGGTGGTTCGATAAGAGATGAAGAAGTAATTGCGGCAGCTGATGAAAATAACATTGCAATGGTCTTTACTGCAACCCGTCATTTTAGACATTAAAAAATGCACATTTTGGTTATTGGATCAGGAGGCAGAGAGCATGCATTAGCATGGAAGTCAGCTCAGGATGAATCGGTGTCTGAAGTGTTTGTTTGTCCTGGAAACGCAGGCACTGCATTAGAAAATAAAGTATCCAATGTCTCTATTAATATTGATGACTTTGCAGCGGTTAAAGATTTTTGTGTTAAAAAAAATATTGAGCTTGTGATTGTTGGACCAGAGCAACCCCTCGTTGATGGGCTGGTAGATTATTTGCAAAGGAATGACATCAAAACCTTTGGCCCCTCCAGTGCCGCAGCCCAATTAGAGGGCTCTAAAACATTTTCAAAAGACTTTTTTGTGAAATATGGTATTCCTACAGCAACGTATGCAGCATTTGATAATTTTGATAGTGCAAAGGATCACCTAAAGAAGATTCAATTTCCAACAGTAGTTAAAGCCGATGGGTTGGCTGCAGGTAAAGGCGTCATCATTTGCCATACTGAAAATGAAGCCCTGGCAGCCCTCACTAGCATATTTAAAGATCAAGCTTTTGGGGTTGCTGGAGCAAGCGTCGTCATTGAGGATTTTCTAATTGGTGAAGAAGCAAGTTTCATTGCAGTGGTTAGCAAAGATAAAATTATTCCTCTTGCAACCAGCCAAGATCATAAGGCTGTGGGTGATGGTGATGTAGGTTTAAATACTGGCGGAATGGGTGCATACTCACCCGCGCCAATAGTTGATGAAAAGATGCATCAAAAAATTATTGATGAAGTGATGCAACCTACCATGCAAGGTTTAATTGCTGAAGGTTCACCCTATCTTGGTTTTTTATATGCTGGACTCATGATCAATAATGGAGAATTAAAAGTACTAGAATTTAATTGCAGATTTGGAGATCCAGAAACACAACCTATCTTGCTCAGACTAAAATCAAGCTTGGTTCAACTCTGTCTGGCTGCCATTGAAGACAAGTTAGATTCTTATCAAATTGAATGGTCTAAACAACATGCGTGTGGTGTTGTTATTGCAAGTCAGGGTTATCCCGAGGACTACTCAAAAAATAATAAGGTTTCATTTCAATCTACAAATGCAGATGGAATAAAACTATTTCATGCGGGAACAAAGCTTCATAATGAAAAGGTTTTAACATCTGGAGGTAGAGTTTTTTGCGCTACTGCTTTAGGCAAAGATCTTCAAGAAGCGCAATCAAAAGCGTATGATCTGGTAGAATCTGTATCCTTTGATGGAGCTTTCTATCGAAAGGATATTGGAAACAAAGGAATAAGATGAATTTGTTAGATAATTTTGTAAATGAATGTGACATTGCATTAAAAACATTATCATTTAAAAAAAGTGGGACAGGCAGATCATACCCAAGCAATCAAACTCCCGCAAAACTTTCTAAAAAAGAAAAAAACTTATCTGCTCAACTCATGCGAATAAATTTAGCTGGCGAAGTAGCGGCACAAGCCCTTTATAGAGGACAAGCAATGGTTTGCAAGGATGCTGAAATAAAAGCCCACCTTGTGCGAGCAGGTGAAGAGGAAACCGACCATTTAATTTGGTGTAAGAAGCGTTTAGAGGATTTAAATGGCAAACCCTCAATTCTTAATCCAGTTTGGTATGCGGGCTCCTTTGCTATTGGTGCAATATTTGGCAGTCTTGGAGAAAAAACTAGTTTAGGGTTTGTAGAAGAAACTGAAAAACAAGTTGTTAAACACCTTGAGAGACATTTAGACAAAGTTTCCAAAAATGATGTTGAGACAATTGAAATTTTAAAGACCATGAGAGCTGATGAAGATGAGCATGCTCAAGAAGCTTCAGAGAATGGTGGGGAATCTCTCTCTGCACCGACAAAAAAAATTATGAGCCTTTCTGCTAAAGTAATGACTTCATCAAGCGCTTATATTTAGAAAGAGCCTCTCATCAAACTCTCTCCAATAAGAAATACCTTAATATTATTCATTTTTAAATAATCCATATCTTCTCGCGATTTAATTCCAGATTCTGCAATAAATATATTTTTTTGTCTGAATGTATGTTTAAGTCGAACTGAATTATTTAAATCTACTTCAAATGTTTCTAAGTTTCTGTTGTTAACACCAATTAATGCATCTTCAAAGTGCTCAACCCTCTTGAGTTCATTTTCATCATGCACTTCAATCAAATAATCAAGCTCTAACTTTTTAGCAATGTTGATAAAATCTTCTATTTCTTGATCAGTAAGAATGGAGGCGATTAACAAAATACAATCTGCACCAATGAGTTTAGATTCATAGATTTGATATTCATCAATCATAAAATCTTTTCTTAAAATAGGTAACGAAGTTATTTTCTTAACCTCTTTTAAATATTCAACGCTGCCCATAAAGAAGTCTTCTTCAGTCAAAATTGATAAAGCCGATGCACCAAAACTCTCATAGTCCATTGCTATCTTTGTAGGATCAAAATCTTCTTTGATAACTCCGGCACTTGGCGAGGCTTTCTTTATTTCTGCAATGATGGCTTCATCTTTGTTTGAAATATGATCTTTAAATTTGCCCCTAGGAAGCTTGAGATTTTCTAAAGAGCCTTGAATTTTCTCTAGAGGAAATTCAGCTTTCTTGAGAACAAGATTGGCTTTAGTATTGGCAACGATTTTTTGCAGAATGCTCATTAGCTATTTGATACTCGAACATAGGAAGCTAGTTTATCTGCAGCCATGCCGTTATTCATTAACTCAAATGCAAACTCTACTCCATCTGCAATTGATTTGACTCTTTTTGCGAGATACAAAGCTGCGCCAGCATTAAGGGCAATCATATCTTGCACAGCTGAGCTCTCTCCAGCAAAAGCTTCTCGAATTAATTGCAAACTATCATCGGATGATTGAGCTGAAATTTCAGAAAGTGTCCCAAAAGATAAACCAAAATCCTTTGGAGAAATTTCATACTCAGAAATAGTATTATCTTTTAGCTCAGCAATATAAGTTGAGTTTGTGATGGTGATTTCATCTAACCCATCAAATCCATGCACAATAAGAACATGGTCCATAGATAAATTCTTTGCAACCGATGCAAAAGTTCTCACCAAATCTTTTTGGTAAACGCCTAGGATTTGCCTTTTTGCACCACATGGATTTGTATGAGGGCCTAGCAAATTAAACAAGGTTTTCTTTCCAATGTTTTGCCTTGCTGGCATCACATATTTCATAGATTGATGATGCAGAGGTGCAAACAAGAAAACAAAACCAACTCTCTTAAAAATTGTTTCAAGCTTTTCTCTATCATGGGCTATGTCAGCACCAGCCGCTAACAACAAATCTGCGCTACCAGACTTACTGGATACTGCCTTGTTACCATGCTTGGTTACAGCAGCTCCCCCAGCAGCAGCCACAAAGGATGAGGCAGTAGAGCAATTAAAAGTATGCAAGCCTGAACCGCCTGTACCACAGGTGTCTATATGATCTCCATCTCCCAATGGGTATGTGAGGGATTTCTCTTTCATAACTCTAGCTGCAGCTGTGATTTCAGTTTCTTTGATGCCCTTTGCATTTAAGGCCAGTAAAAATGCTTCGATAGAAAGATCATCAACCTCTCCAGTCATAATTGATTCAATTGCAGACTGCATGGAATGAAAATCAAGATCCTCTTTCTTTTCTAGCTGATTAATGAAATCGTGGATCATATATTTAAAAAATTATTTATTAATTGCATTCCATGATCGGTGTCAATGGATTCAGGGTGAAATTGAACACCGTATATAGGTCTAGAGACATGCTCTACACCCATGATGATTGAAGGATCGTCAACAATTGTAGAGATTACCTTTAAATCTTTGGGCAAACTCAGACTATCGATGATTAGGCTGTGATATCTCACCACTGAATATGGATCAGGGATATCTTTGAATAATACCGAGTTGAAATGATTAATATTAGATTTTTTGCCGTGAAAAACTTCAGGAGCCTTGATGATCTTAGCTCCGAATGCTGCGCCGATTGACTGATGACCCAGGCAAACTCCTAATAATGGCACTTGAGATTCTTGAACAATCTCCACAGAAATTCCAGCTTCTTTTGGAGTACAGGGCCCAGGAGAAATAACAATTTTTTCAGGATTCAGAGAATGAATTTCAGAAACTGTTAATGCATCATTTCTTTTAACCAAGACTTCATGATTGCACTCTCCAATGTAATGAACCAAGTTGTAGGTAAAAGAATCATAATTATCAATTACTAAAATCATGAGATCATCTCCATGGCATCCATGAATACCTTAGATTTTTGTCTGCATTCTAACCATTCATTTTCTGGGACAGAATCAGCAACTATTCCCGCTCCAGCTCCCACATGAATTGTTTGATCTTTAATTACAGCTGTTCTTATTGCTATAGCTGTATCCATGTTTCCATTCCATCCTATGTATCCTATTGCGCCGCCATAAATACCTCTTGAGCTTGGTTCTAACTCATTAATGATTTCCATCGCTCTGATTTTAGGAGCACCAGATAATGTTCCTGCCGGCAATGCTGCTTTCAAAACATCAAAATAATTTAACCCTGATGCCAATCTGCCAACTACATTGGATACTATATGCATGACATGTGAATACTTTTCGATAATCATTTTAGCTGTAACCTTCACTGACCCAATTTCAGAAACGCGCCCAACATCGTTTCTACCAAGATCAATCAGCATAAGATGCTCTGCTATTTCTTTTGGATCATTAAGTAGTTCTGCTTGATTGGATTGGTCTTCTGCTGAATTTTTTCCTCTTTTTCTTGTTCCAGCCATTGGTCTGAGGGTCACTTCATGATTTTCTAGTCTGACTAAGATTTCAGGAGATGCTCCTACAATCTGACATTCATCTAAATTTAAATAATACATATAGGGAGAAGGATTTAATTTTCTTATTGCTTTATATAAATCAAAGGAATCAAGATCAAAATTTGCTGAAAAATCTTGAGCTAAAACAACCTGCATCACATCTCCTTCTGCAATGTAATCTTTAATCGTGTTCACAGCAGCAAGATATTCCGCCTTTGAGAAATTTGATTTAAATTCAAATGTGTTTGTTATGTCTTTAAAATTGTTAGATTCAAAAGAAATTGATTTAGATATAAGAGCTTCAATCTCATCCAATTGTGAGCAAGCAAATTCGTGCGTCATATCTTGAAGAGAAGCGTTAAAAATAATTTGCGTTGAATTGTCTAAATTATCAAAGACTATAAGCTTTTCGGCCTTGACTAACATAATATCAGGCATATGCTCAGCAAACTTTGATCCCTTGCCAGGCAGCATGGCTATTTTAGCTTCTGCATATTGAGAGCTTTCGTAAGCAAAAAAACCAACATAGCCCCCATGAAATCTTGGTAAATCCTCTAGGTTCGGTGATCGGTACTGAGAAGTTATTTCTTCAATTGCTTGCAATGGATTTTCAGCAATAAATTTATTAGCAACTCCATCAACTGATGTTTCAATGGTGTTGCCTGAAACTTTAATGGTATCAATGCAACCAAAGCCAATAATTGAATATTGCGCCCATCTCTCACCTCCCTCCACTGATTCAAATAAAAAATTATTTTTTTGGTCTGCGATTTTTGAATACAAAGATAATGGTGTGTCTTCAGGAGCTGAAACTTTTCTGCTAATAGGCAGAACTGTAAAATTATCCTCTTTAAAGTTGTTATATTCTTCTTTTGCAATCATTAGACTTATTTTTAGAGATTGATTTTATCGCCTTCAGCAATTTGATTTTTAGAAAACCAACCCTGATTAACTTCAACAGCCATCCTGGCCTTTTTTGAAGAACAAATAGACTCCTCTGAAAAGGGGACCATATCATAAATCTCCAGTATTCTTCCATCGGCTGAGAGATAAGCAACACTCAAAGGAATTGAAGTATTTTTCATCCACATGCATTGCTTTTTACTTGATGGCCAAATAAAAATCATTCCATGATTTGTTTTAAGAGATGCTTGGAACATTAAACCTTTGCTGCGAGATTCATTTGTATTTGCAATGCTTAGCAATAGCTTTGCTGATTTTCCCTCAAAAGTTGCCTCTAAGTTCCCATAAGATTGGGTAGAAAGAATAATTAAACTTAAACTAAGAAATTTTTTGACGGAAACTCTGAATAGTTTCTTCATAATCTGATGATCCAAAAATTGCTGATCCTGCTACAAATACATTGGCCCCAGCTTCAGAGACACTGGCAATAGTATCGAGATTGATGCCACCGTCAACTTCAAGGTACATATCTTTATCTTGCTGATCAATCTTTGCTTTCACGTCTTGTATTTTTTTTAAAGTGCTTGGAATGAATTTCTGCCCGCCAAATCCTGGATTTACACTCATCAACAAAACCAAATCGATGTCTTGAATAATATTATCTAGAACAGATGTTGATGTTGCAGGGTTTAATGCAATACCGACTTTACAGCCAAGACTTTTAATTAAGTCAATGGTCCTTGCAACATGTTTAGTGGCCTCTGGGTGAAAACTAATTAAATCTGCGCCTGCCTCTGCAAAACTTTTGGCAATTTCATCAACCGGTTCAACCATTAAATGAACATCAATAAAATTTTTAATGCCATCATCTCTTAGAGATTTACACACCATGGGACCAATGGTTAAATTTGGCACATAATGATTGTCCATAACATCAAAATGAATCCAATCGGCACCAGCATGCATAACCGAATTAACTTCTTCTCCCAAGCGTGCAAAGTTTGCTGATAGGATTGATGGTGCAATGAGTGATTGATTTTTCATAGTTAATTAATTTTCTTCTTTTAGCGATGCCCTTGCAAGCTCTAACCTCTCAATAGTGCCAATATCTATCCAGAGTGAATGATCTTGATGGGCGGTAATTTTTTGTTGTTTAATAAGAGGCTTGATTATTGTATTCCAAATATCAAATGGGAAATCTAAGTTTAAATGCTTCGTTAAAATTTTGGGATTAATTAATGAGATGCCTGACCAAGTTAAATCATTTGTTCCCTCATTGACGATTACTGAGCCGTCAAGAAGAGAGAAATCTCCGTCTTGATTATGATTTGGGTTTGAGATACCAATTAAATGTGCTGTATCAGTGGAGTTGGGCAGCCTGGATAGATCAATTTCAGAGAAAATATCTGCATTACATAGTATGAATGGATCTTCTCCTAAGTGATCCATGGCATTGACTAAAGCGCCTCCAGTCCCATAAGGGAATGGCTCTTCAATAAAACTTATATTTTGATAATGAGAATGATTTTTCAAGGATTGTTTTATTTGCTCGCCTAAGTATGAAATGTTGATGACAAACTCATTGATGCCAAGTTCTAACAGTTTATTAATCTGATCTTCGATTAAGGAGAATGATCCAACTTTTAATAGGGGCTTAGGGGTTTTAAAAGTTAAAGGCTGAAGTCTTTTCCCCTCTCCAGCAGCAAGAATCATCGCTTTCATATCATTGATAATTTATTTTTTAATTTTGGTTCAATTTCTTCTATTAAATATTCTTTGCATGCCCAATTATCTGGAATGATGGAAATTAGGTTCTGTAAAATTAAAGGCATATCCATTAGACGGAAACCTTTATCTTCATAAAGGTAGAGTCTTGAGAGAACTCCTAAAATCCTTAAATTTCTTTGCACGCCTCCCCATCTAAAAAGCTCAAATGCATCATTAGGGCCATCAATAAAATGTGATTGTTCTTGAAAATATTTTAAGGCTTTAGTTATTGCATCATGATCAGCTAAACGATAATGATCCAGTAAAATTCCTGCCAAATCTATCCCAATTGGTCCTCTAGATAGATCTTGAAAATCTATTACAAAAATTTCATTCCTTTCAGATAAAATTAAATTTCTTCTTTCAAAATCAAAGTGGCAGTTAACATATGGTTGAGTAGATAATTCACTCGAAGTTTTTTCTATTAATTGTTCTATGGAGGAATCAACCTTTACATCTAAAAACTGATTACAAAAAATCTCACTAAATAACATCATTTGATTTAAGAGATCAGCACTTTCTAGTGATGGAATATTTAAATTCGGAATTGTCTGAATTTTTATCAATAGATCTAGGCACTTTAGAGTTAATTCCTCGTAATCAATGCTATTTCTAACTTGCAATAGATTCATATCTCCAAGATCATCTTGAATGGTAATGCCTAATTCAGGAAAGCTGTCTAACACTTTGGGAGAATTAATTTGATGCTTTAAAAGAATATTTGCAATTTTGATAAACTGAGCATGACTCCCTTTTTGTGGATCTAAAAAACACAAGATGAAGCTAGCATCTTCCTGAATAAGTCTCCAGTATTCTCTTCCGCTTGCTTCATTTTTTAAGGCAACAGCTTGCTGAGATGGATATCCACATCTGGCGCTAAGTTTTAAAATATCTTTTTCGTTCAAATTAACTATTTTTTATTTCATCTGGCAAAGGCGTGTCATCTGGTAAAAAGAAATCAAGCGCTAACTGATCAAAGGGAACGTCAGCGTAGTGACTAAAATCTTTTATTCCAGCCTCATACAAAACTAGGTCATCTATACAAAAATTCCCAGAAAAATCTTCTGAATTTTTATTAAAGATTTCATATGCTGCATCCGCCATTATTTCAGGCGTTCTTGAGATGCTCATTAATTCCTCTCCGCCTAGAATATTTTTTACTGCTGCTGTTGCGATAGCGGTTCTGGGCCATAAGCCATTAACTGCTATGCCATCAGGTTTTAATTCTTCGGCCATACCCAAAACACACATACTCATAGTAAATTTTGCCATTGTGTATGCTAAGTGGGGGCCAAACCATTTCGGTTTCATATCAAGAGGTGGAGCTAGATTTAATATATGAGCATTGTTGGATTGTTTAAGATGTGGGATACAGTATTTACTTACCAAATAAGTTCCTCTTCCATTAATTTGGTGCATTAAATCATATCTTTTCATATCTGTGTCTGGTGTGCTGGTCAATGAAATTGCAGATGCATTGTTGACACAAATATCAATTCCACCGAAGTGGCTAACAGTTTGCTCAACAGCATCTCTAACATTTGCTTCATCGCGCACATCTAAAATAATTGGCAATGCTTCTCCGCCCGCAGCTACAATTTCATCAGCTGCAGTGTATATAGTTCCATCAAGTTTTGGGTGAGGCTCTGCTGTTTTTGCTGCCAATACAACCTTAGCACCATCCTTGGCAGCTCTTTTACCAATTTCAAGACCTATTCCTCTGCTACCCCCAGTGATAAATAACACTCTGCCTTTTAAACTCATTTTATGTCTCCAACTTTTATAATAATTATTGCTTGATGTTGCATTTTTAAACAGGTTGATGCAAGTTAAGGGATTATTATAAGCTTTAGAAATGGGGACGACTATGAATGTAGATTTTATTTTTGATTTTGCGAGTCCGAATGCATACCTATGCCACAAAGCAATTCAAAATCTTGAAAAAACTCATGATATAAAATTTAACTATGTGCCCTGCCTTCTAGGAGGCATCATGAAACTGACTAACAACCAGCCTCCCATGATAACTTTGGCTGAAATTCCTAATAAAATGAAATATGAATTCGATACTGCCTTCAATAGATTCATAAGAGAACATAACATTACAAAATTTAAAATGAATGAGCATTTTCCCGTCAACACTATATCTCTTATTAGGGGTGCGATAGTTGCACAAAAAAATGATTTTTTTAATTCCTATGTTGAAATAGTTTTAAGTGGGCTTTGGGAGCAATCTCTTAAGCTTGATACACCAGAAGCACTGCACGAGCTGTTAACAAAAAATAATTGTCATGCTGATACGATTATTGATGGCATTGCTAAAGATGAAATAAAAGCAGAATTAATTGCCAATACAAGTAAAGCTGCTGAAAAAGGGGCGTTTGGAATTCCAACATTTTTTGTAGGAGATGAAATGTTCTACGGAAAAGACACCTTGAGAGAACTTAAAGAAATGGCTTCTTGAAGCTTTAATTATTGAAATTTACCAAACCACAATACCACCCCTCAAAGAACTTCCTTGTATTTATCTTTGTTCTTTTTACTAATTTACAATTAGGCGCATCTTATCTTGATCAATTTGAGCAACATCAATTTCAGGGTTGCAGTAATCCAGACTATCCAAAACTAACTAATAAGTATGCATCTGGATCTATGGATGCTGGAAAAATAGATATTCAATCAAACGGAGATATTTCACTTGATGAAGATGTTTTAATTGGATTAAAGAATGGTCAGGTTATGGCCTCTAGTGCGATCTATTCTAAAAATCAAAACTTTATTCAAGATATGAAGAATGGGAATATCTACCATTTTGATAATTACTTTAAATTTTTGAACGGCTCTTTAGCAAAAGATTCTGGTGAGATCAAACTCGTTAATGGAACAGCCTTTTTAGAAGAAAGAAATTTATTGGTTAAGTATCAATCATTGGCAGGAAATTTAGGTGAAAGCCTTAAATTTAATAATGCCACTCTTAGTTCTTGCAATAATAGCTCAGAGGGCTGGGAGATCAAGGCTAAATCTATCAATATTAATGAAGAGTCACATCGCGGTTACGTTGAAGACCTGAGCCTTAAGATTCTTGATAGAACAATTTTAAAACTCCCCTATTTGCCCTTCCCTGCGACAACAAAAAGACTCAGTGGCTTTCTAGAACCCGAGCTGAGCTTTACGTCTGATGGAGTCGATCTTTTTTTACCATACTTCTGGGTACTATCTGATCAATCAGATCTAACAATTGCTCCAAGAGCTCTGAAAGATAGAGGTTTTGGCTTAGAGGGAAATTATAGATATCTAACTAAATCTAATTCAGATTCTATGAATTATTTTGATCTGCTGTTTTTTCCAGAAGATAAAGAATTTAAAAAAGACTATGAACTGGCTGATAATGAAAGATGGGCTTTTCGCTTGAAAGAAAATAGAAGCTTTTCTAATGTGACAACCTCTATTGATTGGGCTAAATCCTCTGACTCAATGGTGTTGCTTGATTTGCCCTCTAGCCTCACAAGCATAGCTAATCAAAGAGATCACTATCTGAGGCAATCTGTGTCGATGAATATGCTGGTAAATAATTTTTTAATTAGCATTGCTCGAGAAGGCTTTCAAAGCTTGAATCCATTTATTAATAATGGGTTTATCAAGAAACCTGAATTAAATCTTGAATATCAGCAATATGGCCCATCAGTTACATATTTTGCTAGAGCTAATTATTCAAACTTTGATATAAATAAAAATCATTATTTGCTTCTTGATAATAAAACAGCGAAGCAAATTGGAAAAAGGTTTTTTACGGAAATTGGAGCAGAAACTCTTCAAGATTTTAGGTATTTTGATCTATCAATAAATGGATCTTTTTTGTATAAAAAGTATGACCTTGATGATATTAAAATAAATTCTAAATCTACCACAATCCCTTCGGTTGAAATAAAAATTTCATCTTTATTTAGCCAATCTTCTGAAGATAGCTTTTCGCTTTTTATGCCTGAGTTTGTTTATCAAAAAACTACTTATAAAGACCAGTCCGCAGATCCTATCTTTGATCTTCACCAGCGGAATTTTGGAAACTTTAATAGACTAAATACTAAGTATTTTTTTGGTAAAGATAGGGTGCCTGATACAGAATTTTTGCTCGCTAGATTAAAGCTGCAAAAGAGAATCAATAACAGCTCTAGGCTGAATTTTCAAATCATCAAGAAGAATGAGCTGCAAGAAAGTCGAGTAATTAACTCAATGCTAAATCAGTCTATTGAGAAAGATAGTCAAATTGGTACGAATGTATCTTTTGAAAGTGAAATTCTTAGGGCATATTTTGCAGCTAACTACTCCCAAAAAAGAAATACACTCAATTTTGGGCAGACGGGAATAGAAATTCAGCTTCCGGAAACTCGATTGATCTTATCAAGAAAATTTCAAACCAATGTTCCCCTGTTGAATTCTAAAAATAAATTAGACTATGTAGAATTTTCACTTGAACGGTCAATGTCTGAGGGCTATAAATTTATAGGTGGGATAAGTAAAGATTTAGATTCGAAGAAAAATTTAGAGAGTTATTTTGGTTTTGGTTTTGAGAACTGCTGTCTAGCTTTTAAAATTTACGCATCAGACAAAAGACTATCAAAATATAACCTTCTCAATTTTCACTCTCTACAATTTAATAATGCGAGTTGGGATAAAATGATTTCTATAGAAAACAAAAGTAGAATTAATTTTGAGTTTGAGTTGAAGGGGCTGACAGGCGGAAACAATAATAAGAGAAATAGGTTTTTCTCTAATGCTTTTTCGAACCTTTGATGAAATAAAGTGTCTTAGCATTTTATAAATATTCTTACCGTTCAATACCTTTGTAAACATTTAATTAAGTACAATAATGATTATGAAAAAAAATATATACATTATCTTATCAATCCTTCTTGCTTTTCCACTTCACGCAAAGATTGAAATCCTTGATAGGGTCGCAATTATTGTAGGAGAAGGAGTCGTCCTAGAATCACAAGTGAATAACATGCTTGCAAATATTGAAAAAAGATATCAGGAGCAAGGTGCCCCCATGCCTCCTCAGGAGGCGCTGCTAGAACAAGTTCAAGAGAGGCTCATTATAGAAGAATTGCAGTTACAAATGGGTAGACAGGCTGGGATTAGAGTTGGAGATGGAGAATTAAATCAAGCATTTGAAAATATTGCACAAACGAATGGATTGTCTCTTGAGGAATTTATAAAAACATTGGAAGCAGAGGGTGAATCTTATGAAGAATTGAGATCACAAGTAAGGAAGGAGATGATTATTCAAAGAGTTCAAAGGGGCAAAGTAGGAAGAGCAGTCGATATAACTGAACAAGAATTGGATGGCTTTTTAGCTACAGAGGGAGCTGTCAAAGAATTATCGCCTGAGCTATTTGTGCGTCAAATCCTTGTTCCGGATCAAAATAAAGCTGACTCACTTCTGATAAAGATAAATAATGGAGAAGATTTTGCTGAGCTTGCCAAGGAAAACTCAAAAAGCAGCAATGCTTCTTCGGGTGGTGAAATGGGTTGGAGAAATCTTGCTGATTTACCGAGCTTATTTGCAGACGCCCTAAAAAATAAGAAAAAAGGATACATTTCTCCACCATTAAAAAGTGGCTCAGGCTTTTATATACTGAAACTTGAGGACAAGCGAGGTGATCTTGTTCGTTTTGAAGACCAGTGGAACGTTCGTCATATATTAATGATGACAACAAAATTAAGAGATGAAACTTTTACAAAGAAAGAACTAGAAGAAGTTAGAAAAAGGGTCTTGGATGGAGAGGATTTTGGCTTATTGGCTAAAGAATTTTCTGAAGATCCTGGCTCAGCAAGTCGAGGCGGTGATCTGGATTGGCTCAGTCGAGGTAAAACTGCACCAGCGTTTGAAAAAATGATGCTGGAATCTCCAGTTGGTGAAATCTCTCCTGTTTTTGAATCTGAATTTGGTTTTCATTTTCTTGAGGTGCTAGATACCAGAACAGAAGACTTAACTGAGGAAGTGATTAAAGACAGAGCCTATGGTATTTTGTTTGCTAGAAAATTTGATGAGGAATTAGAAAATACTCTTCGCACAACAAGAGCTGAAGCATTTGTAGAATTTAAAGAACTAGATTGAATCGACTCCTCTACTCTCATGGTGAACCGGCAGGCATAGGCATTGACTTAATTCTGCATCTATCAAAGTCAAAGTTTTGGCAAGAAATGAACTCTTGTTTGATCTGTATTGTTGATTTTGAGTTATTAAAATCAAGATCTGAGATTATGAACTTAAAGATTCAGTTCATTGAAATTGAAAACCTAAAATTGGCAAAAAAAAATAAACTTGGAACGGTCCAATTTATTCAATCTGCAAATTGTCAAGATTTATCACCAGGGTCTCTGAATCCTAAAAATGCGAAATATATTTTAGATAATCTCAATTTTGGAATTGCTGAGTGCCTTAGAAATAAAAAAGTTGGCTTAGTAACTGGGCCTATCCAAAAGAGTAATATTATTGATGGCGGGTTCAAAACCTTTCAAGGTCACACTGAGTGGATTCAAAAGAAAACTAAATCTAAGAATGTGGTCATGTTGCTCTCTTCAAAAAAAATTAAAGTTGCCCTTGCTACAACTCATATTCCATTAACAGAAGTGGCAAAAAAAATTCGTAAAGCAAAATTGGTTGAGATTATCCAAACTTTGCACTCAAGTTTAAAAACAAAATTTAAAATTAAACATCCATCGATAACAGTCCTGGGGTTAAATCCGCATGCAGGTGAGAATGGAAAAATTGGAACAGAAGAAATCAAAAAAATAAATCCAGCAGTAGAAGTTTGCAGGGAGATGGGTATAAATGCATCATATGCAATTTCAGCCGATACGGCTTTCACAGCCAAAAAATTAAAGCAAACTGATGCATATCTTGCGATGTATCATGATCAAGCCTTGCCAGTGTTAAAGGCTCTAAGTTTTGGTAAAGCAGTGAATATTACGCTGGGAACTGCAATTGTGCGAACATCTGTAGATCATGGAACAGCATTAGACATTGCTGGAAAAATGAAGCCCAACCTTGGATCAATAAAAGAAGCAATAAAAGCAGCAGAAATTCAGCTTAAATGAGTGATAGATCACATCGACGAAAGCTCGGCCAAAATTACCTTGTTGATCCGGTCATCTTATTTGAAATTGAAAGAGCAATAAATCCTCAAAAAAATAATCTCTTTTTTGAGATTGGTCCTGGTACTGGCGCTTTAACAGATCACTTGATGGGTCAAAATACCAGAGTCATAGCAATGGATCTTGATGAAAAAAATATAATAACTCTCTCAGAAAAGTATGCAGATGACGAGCATGAATTCATTCATGGCGATGTGCTAAAAGCACCTCTAGAGTTTTTACATAAAACTAAACACAGGGTCGTCGGGAATCTTCCTTATAATATTTCTACGCAAATAATTATTAAATTAATTAATTTTTTTGACGGGATTGAAGATATGCATTTTTTAGTTCAAAAAGAGGTGGCACAAAGAATTTGTGCTTCGAATCAATCTGGAGATTGGGGCAGGCTTGGAGTAAAAATTGCTGCATTTTTTGAGACAGCTATTTTGTTTGATGTTCCACCTGAATCCTTTGACATTAAGCCCAAGGTCCAGTCCTCATTCATTAGACTCATCCCTCGTGTTAATCCTTTGATTGCCTTAAACAAATTCATGGGATTTTCAAATTTAGTTGATCAATCTTTTGCTAATAAAAGAAAAGGAATTAAAAATAATCTCAAAAAATTAGAAATTAATTATGAAAAGCTGCATATAAACCCGCTTGCAAGAGCGGAAGAATTATCTATTGAAGATTTTATTGCAGTTTTTCAAAGCATAGATATTTAAATGAGCACATATGTTATTGGAGATGTGCATGGCTGTTTTGATCAATTTATGAGATTGCTAAAAAAAATTGAGTATGACAGCAAAAAAGATCAGATTATCCTAACTGGTGATCTGGTGAACAGAGGCCCGAAATCTCTTGCTGTTTTGAATTACTGCATGGCAGACAAAAATATTACCACTGTGTTGGGAAATCACGATCTCTACTTGCTTTACTTAATAAGTATTAACAAGGGCCAAGGTAAGTTAAAAAAAATAGTTGAGGCAGAAAACAATAAACAAATTTTTGAATGGCTCATCACACGCCCTCTGCTCATTCAAACCTCCAACCATTTAACAAATAACAAATTCATTATCACTCATGCTGGCATTCCAGAAATTTGGTCTCTAGAAAAAGCTCAAGATCTTGCTGATGAAGTTTCTCAAGAACTGACTGATAATTCATCCAAGATACTTAAAGCAATGTGGGGCGATGACCCAAAGTCTTGGAATGAATCATTAACAGGCAATAAAAAATATCGAATTATTATCAACTACTTTACTAGAATGAGATTTCTTGGCAATGATGCTGCCTTGGACTTGAAAAACACAAGTACAAAAGCTTCCAAAGGATCTAAACCATGGTTTCACTATGAATCTGCGTCCTATAAGAAAATGAATCAATATTATGTGTTTGGTCACTGGGCATCTTTAAATGGCAAAACAGAAAACCCTCATTTTATTGGTTTAGATACTGGCTGCGTCTGGAAAGGTAAACTTACAGCTCTTAGAATAGATGATTTAGAGAAAATTTCGGTAAAGTATTAGCATGAAAGTTTTCCAAGTTGGCGGATCTGTAAGAGACGAATTACTTGGGGTGGAACCCAAAGATCGTGACTGGGTTGTGATAAATTCTAGTCCAGAAGAAATGGAAGAAAAGGGATTTAAACCTATAGGTAAAGATTTTCCAGTCTTCCTGCATCCAGAGACTAATGAGGAATATGCCTTGGCAAGGACTGAAAGAAAATCTGGTGTTGGCTATAAAGGTTTTAAATTTTATTTTGATTCCAGTGTCACCCTTGAAGAAGATCTAAAGCGAAGGGATTTTACAATTAATGCAATAGCCAAAGATCACAAAGGTCGAATCATTGACCCCTTTGGAGGTAGAGAACATTTAAAAAATAAAACATTTAAACATGCCTCCCCTGCGTTTGAAGAAGACCCACTTAGAGTCTTAAGATTTGCAAGATTTAAATCATACAAACAACTCAATGATTTTGATCTTCATGAAGAAACAAAAGTTTTATTTGACAAGATTGTTGCTTCAACAGAACTGAAAGATCTGTCGCCTGAAAGAGTGTGGATGGAAACCAAAAAAGCTCTTGAGAATAATTTCAGTGATAAATTTTTTAAAACTCTAATTAAGTACCATTTAACAGATCCATGGTTTAAGAATCTTAAGAGCGTTTCATGTAATGGAGATTTACCTGAACTTAAATGGGCTGATATGCAAAGAATAAATTGCTTTCAACTCTCCGCATCATTGCCAATCCCAAACTCATATATAAAAGTTATAGACTCTTTAAAACTAGTCATTAATTTTATTGAATCTAGCAATAAATCAGAAAAATTGAGATTGCTTGAAAAGATGAATGTGCGTCGTAATTATGAAATATTGATGCATTGCAAACAGTATGAGTCCTTGAATGAGCATCAGGACTACCTAGAGAAAATATTTAAATCGGTCATGGCGATAGACTTCTCAGTGTTGGCAAACTTGAGTGAGTCTGAAGTTTCGAATCAAAAACAATTGCTTTATTATGAAGCCTTACATGAGATTATATGAATAAAAGAATTTTGATTACTGGCGCGGCGAAACGGATAGGCAAAGAGATGGCCTTATCTTTTTTTAATAAAGGTTGGGACATTGTAATTCACTACAATAGCTCCAAAGACGAAGCTGAGGGTCTGGCTGTTCAAATGAACTCTGAAAGAAATAATAGCGCCATGCTTGTTCAAGCAAATCTTGATAATACAAATGAAGTTGAAAACTTAGTGAAAAAAATACTATCAAAAAATCGCAGCATTGATGCATTGATTAACAATGCCTCAACTTTCTACCCTACTCCCATTGGAACTTTCTCTGAAGAAAATTGGAATGCTCTCATGGGCAGTAATTTAAAGGCACCGCTATTTTTAATTCAGTCATTTCATAAAGAACTAGAAAAGAATAAAGGTTTTATTATCAACGTTACTGATATTAATGTTGATAGAGCTTTAGTTAATCATTCAATTTATCTTGCTGCTAAATCTGGCTTGCAAACCCTCACAAAATCGCTGGCTAAAGAATTAGCTCCTAACATAAGAGTCAATGCGATAGCTCCTGGTGCAATCCTGGAGCCACCCAATACAGATTGGACAGCAGAACAAAAAAATAACATTATTAATGCGGTTCCCATGAAGAGAATGGGGACCGAAAAAGATATTGTAGATGCCGCAATATATCTTTCTGAAGCAGAATATGTGACCGGTCAGATATTAAATATAGACGGAGGGAAATCTCTATAATGAACGACTCTAATTCAAACAATCTTGACGGTAATAAAATTTTCTCAGGAACAAAAGAAGTTGCCGAGAATCTTAAGTTTAACGAGTTAGGGTTGCAGGGATGGCTTGATGATAATATTGCCTCCGCTGGAAAAATTATAGAAATAGCTCAATTTAAAGGCGGTCAATCAAATCCTACCTATAAAATTACAACTGAAAATCAAAAATTTGTCTTACGCAGAAAACCTCCTGGAGTATTATTGCCATCTGCTCATGCTGTAGATAGAGAATATAAGGTGATGACAGCTCTTCAGCAAACCAAAGTTCCTGTACCAAAAACTTATGGTCTTTGTGAGGACGAAGAAATTATAGGTACGCCTTTTTTTGTCATGGATTTCCTTGATGGGAGTATTTATTGGGACCTGTTATTAAGTGACAAATCTCCTGCAGAGAAAAAGGAAATTTATAGAAGTAAAAATAATGTCATTGCTCAGCTTCATATGGTGGATTATCAAGCAGTCGGATTATCTGATTATGGTAAGCCTGGAAATTATATTGCTAGACAAGTTTCTAGATGGACCAAACAATATATCGCCTCAGAGACTCAAGATATTCCTGCAATGAATAGCTTGATAGATTGGCTTCCATCTAATATTCCTGATGAAGATGAAACCACAATTGTTCATGGAGATTATCGACTCGATAATATGGTTTTCAATCCAAATAATAATGTTATGGGAGTGCTGGATTGGGAGCTTTCAACGCTTGGACATCCTATTGCAGACTTCAATTACCATTGTATTAGTTGGAGAAATATTCCAGAACTTAGTGATGAAAAATTCTGTCAAGAAAATGGTATTCCAACTGAAAAAGAATACAGGAATATGTATTCTGAAATTACCGGCAAAAACCTTGATGAGCATTGGGAGTTTTATACGATTTTTAATATCTTCAAACTTGCTGGGATTCTCCAAGGAATTATGGGTAGAGTCAGAGATGGAACTGCAGCAAGCAAGCATGCTGAGGATCGAGGAAATCAAGTGGCTCCCCTAGCAGAAGCTGCTTGGGACTTGGTAGAAAAAAACTATAAATAAACTCATAATATTTCTTCAAGTGGTTCAGATACAAAACGATATTTAGCTATCTCATCACTCTCAAAAAGTATTTCCTCGTCATCGCTTAGTTGCAACACTATATCTATATCAAGAGTTCTTGAAGAAAATTTTGGGCTATTTCTATCTCTTCCAGAGCTATTTTCAATATCTTTTAATTTTTGATTGAGACTCTCAAAAGATAGTGAAGATGTCCCACAAAAGATAAGGTTTAAAAAATCATCTCCATCAAAACCTTCCGCTTGAGTTTTGTATATTGAGGAGCATTTTGTTTCGGTAAGGATTTTGCTCAGTGAAGCAATGGCCAGATCTAGGTTTAACTCTGGGTTGATATTACTCCCAAGCGAAAGGTAGTACTTCATTATCTGTGGATAATTACTCCAACATCCTCCGCATGCCTTAGCGCGCCTGGCTTAGAAACTCTTAATTTTAGCGAACCAACTTTATATTCATTTTTTACAAGATCAGCAATGCCCTCAGCCAGGGTTTCTTGGAGCTGGAATTCAGACTCCTCAACAAACTTAATGATTCCTTTGGTAATTTTTTTATAATCAATAGTGTCTTCAATGGCATCAGTTTTTGCAGCTCTCTTACAATCAAACGTCATCTCTAGATCAATGCTTACTTCTTGTCGAACCTCCCGTTCCCATCCAAAGATTCCAATGATTGTTTGAACTCTTAGGTCTTTTATATAAATTAGATCTTCCATTCTATTGCTTCCCCAGAGGCCAGCGCGGTCGAGCATGGGAGTTTAACTGAAATGTTCTTTCATCTGTTTTTAAGCTTCCTAAGTATGCAATCATTGCTGCATTATCTGTGCAATGAGCAATTGGTGGATACAAAACATTAATATTTAACGATTCCTGAAGAGTGGAGATTTTTTCTCTGAGCAATTTATTCGCTGCTACTCCGCCAGCCAAAACAATGCCCTCTCTCCCAGTATCTGTTAAAGCTTTCGATATTTTCTTTACAAGCACCTCTGTCGCTGCGTGCTGAAAAGATGCGCAAATATCAGCTTGAATAACCTCGGTAATTTTTTCTAGATCTTGAACCGCATAGAGCACAGAAGTTTTGAGGCCACTAAAACTAAAATCATAGTCGTCGCTGTGCAGCATTGGCTGTGGAAATTGGAATTTTTTTGGATCACCATGCTGAGCCATTTTTTCTATTTCAGGACCACCTGGATAACCCAAACCTATAAGCTTAGCAACCTTATCAAAGGCTTCTCCAACCGCGTCATCCCTTGACTGACCTAAGATCTCGTAATCATTCAAACCCTTAACATCAATAATCAGTGAATGGCCTCCAGAGACAAGAAGCGTTAAAAAAGGAAAATCTAATTTCTCTCCACTAAGAAATGGAGCCATCAGGTGACCTTCAAGATGATTCACAGGTATCAATGGCTTATTAAGAGCAAGTGCTAGCCCTTGAGCAAAGTTTTCGCCTATTAACAATGTTCCTAACAATCCTGGACCTGCAGTGTAAGCTATCTGATCAATATTGCTTGGATGAATGTCTCCTAATGCTTTCTTATAAATATGGGTAATTTTTTGGCAATGATCTCTAGAGGCAAGTTCAGGTATAACACCGCCATACTCTGCGTGAAGTTCAATCTGAGAAAAAACTGCTTCTCCTACCAACCCCTTATCAGAATCATACAAGGCTACAGCTGTTTCATCGCAAGATGTTTCAATACCTAAAGTAATCATAAAAAAGTTTTTGCATTCACTACATAAAAAGAATAAACTACCCAGCAATTATGCCTTCTATAATAATAAAAGAAACAGAATACTTCGACGTTGGTCTTAGAAAATTTAAGCGTGCTTGTGAAAAAGCAGCGATCGTTCCTGAGATCCGCGCAAGAGAGTTCTATGAAAAACCAACTGCTGTAAGAAAAAGAAAAATGGCTGCTGCAATCAAGCGAGCACATAAAACTAACAGAAAATTTAGTTTCCCAAGGCAAAGATCCTATCGTTAATTTGTCTCTTTTAGACACAATCAATCAAGACTTAAAAGCAGCAATGCTGAGCAAGGATGTTATTACGCGCGATACTTTAAGAATGTTAATCTCAGACATTAAAAAATTTGAGATTGATGCAAGAGTGGAGGCTGATGATGCCAAAATTTCTAATTTAATTAACAAGAATGTAAAGCAGCGAAGGGACTCAATAGAACAGTTTAAAAATGGTGGTCGTGATGACCTTGTTGCTATCGAACAAAATCAACTAGATGTAATCCTAAAGTATTTACCAAAGCAATTATCAGAAGAAGAAATCCAGTCACTCATCCAAGAAGGAATTACAGCCGTCTCAGCTGAGGGCATGCAGGATATGGGAAAACTAATGGGTCATCTTAAGCCTAAATTTGAAGGAAAGGCTGATATGTCAATTGTCAGCAAGCTTGTAAAAAATTTGCTAGCATAAATCTAATGTTTGTAAGATGAGGGCTTGTTCTCTGTATTTGTATATCTTTCGGTTAATTTGGTAGATCGTGAGCTTAAGTCTTGCAATTTACCTTCTATCATTACAATTTTAGGGAAAGAAGATGGTTCTAATGGGTCTCCATCCCAAACAATGACATCTGCTAATTTCCCAGCTTCAATTGATCCTCTATTATCCAGCCTAAAAGTTTGCGCTACTGTATTCGACATTCCCTTAATTGCTGTTTCGTAAGACATGCCATAGGCAACAGCATTTCCTGCTCCCTGCCGCATAAGATGATAGTTGTGACTTCTTTGAGTGCTAAACATAATTGGAATGCCAGCTTGGTCAAGAATCTTTCCAAGATCCAGGCTTGATCCAAGCTCATCAAATGAATTGGGTATATTGTCCATTGGATCAATAATTACAGGAGTATTGCTCTCTTTAAGTTGATCTAGGACCATTGGAGCTTCTTCCACGCTGACTAAAACCAGATTTAAACCATACTTTTTCTTCATGGATAATGCTTGCAAGATATCAACTGCTCTATTAGTTTCTAAAACAAATGGCATGCCATCATTAACCACTTTGCCTAATGCAATAATATCTTGAGATTGGAGTTCTAATTGATCGGCTAAATTCATTTCCAAAATTTCTTCAATTGATAATGTCTTAACCATTTTTCCAATATCTAATAGTGATTCAAGTACTGATAAAGTTTCAGCACGTGACCCGTAAGAAGCCCCTAACCTGCCATACATGGCTATATCTTTAGAGCCCTTAATTTCTAGACTTCCATCTAAAACAAAATGAGAGCCCAATCCAAAAATTGGAAAGGAAGATGCGCTTGGGGTGCTCATGGCACTGGTTACACCGTTGCTTCTATTCCAAGGGATTCCAGTTGAATGTGGATTAAATGCATTAAAGATACTGAAGCCGGCACTCAAAAGATCTGACTCATCATCTCGAGTCACATCCAAAGCATTAATCTCAACAATGCCCAAATTACTCATTGGTGAGATCAATCCAGGTGTTACTGGTAAGCCATTCACCTCAATTACTCTAGTGTTACCATCAATAATTAAATTAGTGCCAATACCAACGATTGTTTTATCAGAAATTAAAATGTCTTGAATCTTTGAGCTGTCTCCATTGCCCGAGTGAACTAGGCCGCCCTTGAGTAAGATAGTTTCTGATGAAAGATTGAATGTAAAAATTAAAAATAATGATAAAGATAGTCTTTTCATCTTATTGCACCCTATTAGTTTGAGGTTGAATAATGCCTAAATCAAAATCTGTTATTGGCTGAATCTTGGGATTATTGAGATCAAATGCAAAAGCCCCATCTATCAATACTTTTTCAGCTCTAGAGTAAATACTAAATGGATTTCCGCTCCAAAGCACAACATCTGCATCTTTGCCTACCTCTATACTTCCAGTCTGATCAAGTATCCCAGCAGCTTTAGCAGGATTGCTCGTGATCCATCGCATGGCATGAGCTTTAGAAATTTCATAGCCTGCCCTATTCCCTGCAGCCATTGCTTTCGCTGCCTCCTGATTAAGATGTTGAATTCCAACTGCGTCATCTGAATGCACTATGGCGCAACCAGTCCCATTTCTAGCTTGATCAATAATAGCTACATTGGCTTGAACCATATCGTAAGCTTCGTGCTTGAATCCCCACCAATCAGCCCACATCGCAGCACAAATTCCTTCGTCAGCAAGGAGATCAGCTATCTTGTATGCTTCTACAGCATGATGAAAAGTAGTGATCTTATAATTGAACTCTCTGGACATCTCAATCATCATTGCCATTTCTTCCGCTCTATAACAATGATTTTGAATAAGTATTTCTCCATTTAAAACGCCCATTAAAGTATCCATGGCTAGGTCTCGTGTGGGTCGACGATCTTCATCTGTTTTATTCATACCATCGGTGTATTTAACAGCATCTATCCAAGCACTTCTGTAACCTGCCATGTTACCCATTCTAGTTGAAGGAGATTGCCTACGATTTCCATAAACCCTTTTTGGATTTTCTCCACAAGCCATTTTGAGTGAGTGCGGCGCGCCTGGAAATTTCATAGCCTGAATTGTATTTTGTGAGATATTTTTAAAAGTTGCACCTCGGCCACCAAATAAATTAGCAGAGCCCGGTAAAACATGAAACGAAGTAACTCCACCTTTGAGTGCAAGCGCAAATTGTGGATCTTGTGTCCACAGCGAATGTTCAGCCCAAACTTCTGCAGTTACAGGAGCAGTAGCCTCATTTCCATCAGAGCTAGTGGAAACTCCAGGAGCAGAATAAACTCCCATGTGTGAATGAATATCAATGATGCCCGGGGTAATCCATTTATCAGTTGCATCTATCACCAAGACTCCTGGAGCTGATATAGACTCACCAATTTCTAGAATTTTTCCTTCAGAAAGCAATAAATCATAATTTCTAAATTCACCACCCAAGCCATCATAAATATTGGCTGACTTAAAAAGTATAGGCTCAGAGTCCATTGGTGAATAGGTTGAGGCAAAGGCATTATCAATACCTGGATTGATTGAGTCTGACTCTGTATCTCCAAACGGGAGATCAATATTAAAACTTTCAGAGCAGCTGATGATGGTAAAAAGCAATATTGGGATAAGTACTTTGTTTTTCATAATAGATTTTCCTCTTATAAAGATTATAGAGCCATTTAAAGAGATATAATATTTATATGACAAGAAAAAATAATAGATCAAATGATGAGATGAGACCTTTAGAAATTGAGGTTGGTGTGAATAAACACGCTGAGGGCTCTGCTCTAATAAAGTTTGGTGATACTCATGTAATTTGCACAGCAAGCATTGAAAATCATGTTCCTAGATGGATGAGAGGCTCTAATGAAGGCTGGATTACTGCAGAATATGGTATGTTGCCTCGGTCAACTCATGAGCGAATGAACAGAGAAGCCGCCAGGGGCAAGCAAAGTGGCAGGACTATGGAAATCCAAAGATTAATAGGTAGATCTTTAAGGCAAGCTGTTGATTTAAAATATTTAAAGGACAAAACAATCAATATAGATTGTGATGTGATCCAAGCAGATGGCGGAACCAGAACAGCATCTATCTCTGGGGCTTGTGTTGCTTTATTTGAAGCTATCAAAAACTCACATGATGATCAAAGAGCAATTAAAGAGTACGTTGCAGCTGTGTCAATAGGATTAAAAGATGGTAGCCCTCTTCTAGATTTAGACTATGAAGAAGATAGCTCAGCAGATACAGATTTAAACGTGGTAATGACTGAAAGTGGCGGCATCATAGAAATCCAAGGAACAGCTGAAAAATATCCTTTTACCAAGAGTCAACTCGATGAAATGATTAAATCTGCATCAAATGGCATTACAGATATAGTGAATTTTCAAAAATCATGTCTGAGCTAAAAGATTTTCAAAGAACCTTTATTGAACTAGCGCTTCAATCTCATGCCTTAGAGTTTGGAAAATTTACACTCAAATCTGGAAGAAGCAGTCCTTATTTCTTTAATGCTGCAAAAATGCTGAATGGTTGTGATTTATTCAAACTGGCTAATTGCTATGTTGATGCTATTGCAGATTCCTCTATAGAGTTCGACTGTCTGTATGGTCCAGCATATAAAGGAATCTTCTTAGGCTCAATCGTTGCAATGGTCTTTAGTCAAAGAGGCAACCCTTGCCCTCTTTCTTTTAATAGAAAAGAAGTCAAAGATCATGGTGAAGGTGGCAATATTATTGGCGCCAATCCAGTTGGAAATGTAATGATTATTGACGATGTTTTATCGGCAGGAACTGCTGCCAGAGAATCTATTAAAATTTTAGAAGATCTAAATGCAATACCTAAAATATTTCTTGTTGGTCTTGATAGACAGGAAAAAGGAACCGGTGATTTATCTGCAAAAGCAGAGCTCGAAAAAGACTTTGATATTCATGTCTCATCCATTGTTAACTTGGAAGCCCTGATAGAATATTCACATAACAGCAAAGATTTTCATTCTTACACATTTGAGCTTGAGCAATACAGAAATAGCTGGGGCGCATAATGTTTACTGGAATTGTTAACGGCAAAGGTTATGTTCAAAAAATTGTCAAATCTAAAGACTACATATCTTTGATCATCAAGGCTCCAAAAGGCTTCTCTAAAAATTTAATTAAAGGAGCTAGCGTCTCAGTAAATGGAGTCTGTTTAACCGTAAAAAAAGGCAAGACAGATATTCTAGAGTTTGATGTGATCGAGGAAACCTTACAGAAAACCAATTTAAAAAATCTTTCTAAATCATCCAAGGTTAATCTAGAGCGATCCATGTCTGCTAAAACAGAAATTGGTGGACATCTAGTCTCTGGTCACATTCATGGAACAGGTGAAGTTTTAAAAGTGATAAATAGACAGGCAACAAAAGACCTGCAAATTAAAATTCCAACAAGTTTAAGAGAGTATTTTTTTTATAAAGGTTATGTTGCATTAAATGGATGCAGTTTAACGATTGGAAAAGTGCTAAAAACATCTTTTTATATTCATCTCATTCCTGAAACAGTCTCAGTCACTACTTTTAAAGACATAAAACAGGGAGATCTTATCAACATTGAAGTCGAGCAAGCAACGATCAACACTGTCGAGACAGTAAAAAGAGTTATGAGTGAGAGAAAAGTTTAGTTAAGACTGCCATTCTCATACCCACCCCATTAAAAATTTGATTTCTAATTTTGCAATTTTCCAGATCGCTCGCTTCTTTGCTTAATTCAATTCCAAAGTTTACTGGTCCAGGATGCAATAAAATCATCTCTGGATGAGCCACCTGAAGTGAGTCAACATTAATTTGATATCTCTCGACATAATCACTCGCGCTGATGGTAAGTTTTTCTGATAATCTCTCATTTTGAATCCTTAATGCCATTACAACATCAGCATCTTGCAATGCGGTTTCTAGCTCAGGCTGAAAATTGCCAATTGGGCTCTCTACAAAATTTTTGCAAAGATCAGGATGACCACAAAATGTCATGCTTTTATATCCCACCATTTGAATGGCTTCAATAAAAGAGTTTACTACCCTGGAGTGATCAAGATCACCGACAATAGAAATATTTAGATTCTCAAAATTTTCTTTTGATTCATGGATGGTCATCAAGTCGATTAATGTTTGGGTAGGATGTGAAATTGAACCCTCTCCTGCATTAATAAATTGCATATTTGAAAATTTTTTTACCAGGTCATGAATCACTGATTCAGTGTGACGCAAAATGCATAAATCCACTCCCATCATCTCCAAAGCTCCAAGGGTATCTTCAAGTGTCTCACCTTTATTGATGGAAGAATTAGGCAAATCAAAATCAATAAATTTTGCGCCTAAGTTATGTGCTGCAATTTCAAAAGATAGTTTTGTTCTGGTGCTTGGCTCACAAAACATAGAGACAATCTTTTTGTCAGGAAATAAATTTTCATTTCGATAATCGAGAGCATCTTCTGACTTAAAATTGTTTGCCAGCTCGATTAAATCGAAGATATCTTTCTTAGTAAGATCAGAAAAATTAATTAAGTTTTTAGACATTAAACTTCTATTGATAAAATAGCATCCATTTCAATATCTACTCCCTTAGGAAGTTTAGAAATTTCAACTGTCGCTCTCGCTGGAAAAGGCTCAGAAAATCTTTTACTCATAATCTCATTTACTTCATCAAATTTTGAAAGATCAGTTAAAAAAATTGTTAATTTAAGAATATTATTAAGGCTGCCTCCCGCTTCCTTGCAAATTGCTTCTAAGTTATCAATTACCTGCGATGCTTGATCATGAAAAGTTTTATTATTTAACTCCCCTGAAGCAGGCATTAGAGGGATTTGCCCAGATATAAAAACCACATCACCCCATTGAATTGCTTGGGAATAAGGCCCCAATGCCGCTGGTGCATTATTTGTAAAAATTGGTTTTTTCATTTTTTGTTTTAGCGTCGTTTACTATTCTTGAGCAACTTGTAACGTATCTTAATGAGCGTAATTTTAGCATCAATTTATTAATTGAATCAGCATTAAGAACCTCTACCTCAATAACAAACTCAATAATCATTGCATCGATATCTCTGCTTTGGATATTAACGATATTAAGATTGGATTTAGTAAACACTGATGCAATATCAGCAAGTATCCCTGGCCTATCTTCTGCATGTATTTTTACGTGCCCCTTATAATGAAGCTCCCTAGTATTGCTTCCCCACATTGCTGGAAAATATCTTGATGGAACATTATGACTTCTGTGAGGAGCTACCTGCCTGCATCTTGCATGATGAATAACTATCCCCCTATCTGTATCTGAATGTGCAGTGATGGGATCACCATGAATGGGCATACAACATTTTGCATAGATAACTGAAACTCCCTCTATCTGATGGTCAGACAAAACCATGGCTTTTAGTTTTGAGTTTTTGCTCTTTTTAATGTTTAAACCTGAAAAGAATCTCTCAGCTACTAATGCACCGGTTTTGTTTCCAGATCCCAAGTCGGTCAGGAGCTCATTAAGAGATTTGACTCCTATCATTTCAAGAATTCGAGACATGGTGCTGCCTCTATATTGGTCAAGAGTTACGCCCCCTCTCTTTAATTCGCTTTCTAGCATAAGTTTGCCAGCTTTTCTGGCTTGAGAAATTTTTTGCTGACGAAGAGCTAAACGTATTGAAGATCTCGCCTTGCTAGTTACTACGAAATTGAGCCAGTCTGGGCTAACCTCGGGCTTATCTGATGTAATAATTTCAATTGATTGCCCATTTTCTAAACGAATATTGAGTGGGGCAAATTTTCTGTTCACTTTACATGCTAAAGCTTTGCTACCAAGATCAGTATGGAGTTCATATGCAAAATCGATAGGAGTGGAGCCAGATTTTAGATTTACAATTCTGCCAGCAGGGGTAAAAACGTATACTTCGTCGTATATTAAATCTGTCTTGATTGATTCAACAAATTCATGAGAATCTTGAGAGGCTTCACTAAGAGCAGTAAAGCTTTCAATCCATTTTTTTGCTCCAATCAGATCTGAGCTAACCGTATCCTTGGTTTTATATGACCAATGAGCAGAGATACCATTCTGAGCAATTATTTCCATGCTCTTTGTCTGGATTTGAACCTCAATTGGTACACCATCCAATGCAATTAAAGAGGTATGGAGGGCTTGATAGCCATTGGTTTTGGGGATTGCAATATAATCTTTGAATCTATTTCCAATAGGTTTGTGAACATTATGAATGACGCCCAAAGCTCTATATACATCATCGACCGAATTAACAATCACACGAAAGGCATATACATCCAGTATTTCTGAGAATGGCTTTTTCTTATTTTTAATCTTTGAATAAATGCTACTAAGAGATTTCTGCCTTCCCTTTACAGTAGCGGTAATATCATTATTTTTTAAATGATACTTAAATTGCTTTCTTAGCTTAGCGATTATTCTTTTTCTACCTCCCACTGTTTGCTTAACAGCAGATTCGAGCATTCTTGCCCTCATTGGGTGAATGCATTTGAAAGCTAAATCTTCAAGCTCAATACGAATGTTTTGCATGCCGATTCTAATTGCAATAGGGCCATAAAGCTCTAAGGTCTCAATTGATTTTCTGATTTGCTTTTCTCTTGGTAAAAACTCAATGGTTCTCATGTTATGCAAACGATCGCAAAGCTTTACAATGATTACTCTAATATCCTTGGACATAGCTAAAGCCATCTTTTGCAAATTGTTAGCGTTACGATCTTCAATGCTATTGAAATCTAGCTTGTTTAGATTGCTGACGCCATCGACTATTTCTACGATATCTTTGCCAAAAAGTTTTTGTAAATACGATTTTTTAATAAAACTATCTTCTAAGACATCATGCATTAAACCTGCACAAACTGTCTCAATGTCTAAATGAAGCTCTATCAAAATGGATGCTACTTCAACAGGATGGGTAATGTATGCTGAACCTTCTTTGCGAAATTGGTCCTTGTGGGCCTCAAATGCAACATTGTATGCAGTTTGTAAAAGGTCTAAGTCTTTTTTAGAAAAGTAGGCCTTGGCGGATTCGTAAAGTTTTTTTGGAACTGGCGAAAGAAGCTTTCTGTTAGAGAAGTCTAAAAGAGCTTGATTGGAGACTACCCGGTCACTCAATTAGAAGCTCCAGGATTAACATTAACCGATAAATTCTTGTCGTGGCTTTTCTCTGTCGATTGCAAACTCATCCAGCAGCAGATCTTCTTCTAGAGTTTTATCTAGAATTTCTTTTGTAATGAGCCCTTCTTCGATTTCTCTCAAAGCGACAATAGTAGGTTTATCATCTTCCCACTCAACCAATGGTTCTCTACTAGTTGTTGAAAGCTGTCTTGCTCTACCAGATGCTAGTAAGATTAACTCAAATCTGCTTTGAACCTTATCCAAACAACCTTCTACTGTAATTCTTGCCATAATGTTTTCTCCGAGGGCGTATTTTAGTGTTTATTTACCTAATAAGACAATAGCTGAGCTAAAAACTGTTGAACTTCTTCCATATTTCGCTCATTTATTTGGTTTTCTTGAGCAATAACATTGAAAAGTTCGTTCTTCGCATCATCAAAAGAATCGTTAATAATAATATGGTTATATTCAGTTGCATAAGCTAATTCATCTTTTGCATTTTTTAATCTTAAATTAATGGACTCTAAGTCCTCATCCCCTCTCGTTTTAATTCTTTCCTCTAAAGAATGGATGGATGGGGGAAGGATAAAAATAGAATCATAATTAAGAGACAAATCATTAATTTGCCTAAACCCCTGCACATCAATTTCTAAAATTAAATTCACTCCTGCGCTCAGTTTTGATTGGACAAAATCTAAAGAGGTACCATACCAATTTCCATGAACCGCTGCATATTCAAGAAAAAAATTAGAATTTTTTTTATCTAGAAAATCTTCCTTAGAAATAAAGAAATATTGCTTACCATTTGATTCGCCTTTTCTTGGGGACCTGGTTGTATAAGAGATAGACAATTCTAGAGGCAAATGAGACTGATTTGCTTTGGCTAAAACTGCATTAATTAAGGATGATTTACCTGCACCAGAGGGAGCCGAAACCAAAAAAAGCTTTGGATCACTCATCACTCTAAATTTTGAGCTTGCTCACGCAGCTCCTCTACCTTTAACTTCATGGTTAGTGCCAAATCTTTTAAATCTGGTTTTTCTATCTTAACTGACAGAGTATTCACCTCTCTGAATAATTCTTGAAGAATAAAATCCATTTTTTTACCGTGCGCATTTTTTATTTTGAATAATTTATTAAGCGAATCAATATGAAAACTAATTCTTTCAAGCTCCTCAGCTATATCATGTTTTAAAGCCAAATTTGAAAGCTCATTGGCTATCTCATCTTTGTTAATATCGATATTTTTTTGAATGAACTTATTCTTGATAGTTTTGACTCTATGTTTTAACAATGAAGGTGCTGACTTTGATAATTTTTGATGAGCATTTTTTAAAAATAACGTCTTAGCAAAAATAATCTTTTGTATTTTTTGGCCTTCTTTAGCCCTAGATTCTACTAAGTTCTTTATTGCAATATTTAGTGCCTTCTTACCTAAAATTGAAATATCTTTTTTTGAAGTCCTGACTGTTAACAAGCCTGGGATATCTCTAAGGTCACTTAATTTAAGACTTAAATGTTTAAAATCTTTGCTGGTTTTTAAGGTTCTCTTTAAATTCCTAATGCTTTCTTCATTAAGTTCATAGGAATGATCGGATTGGAAATTATCATGAATTTTGACCTCAAAAGATCCCCTAAGGAACTTTTTCTTTATCTGGTTTTTTATGTATTCCTCCAAATCATTGGGCAAGCTGTATCCTCTGAAAGATATATCTACAAACCTATTATTAACTGACTTAATTTCACATAAAACCTCCATCTCCTTTGAGGTTACTTGTCCTGCTCCGTACCCTGTCATGCTGTAAAACATAAGATTCCTAAATACTTTTCACTATTATCTCATTAAACCACTGTCTAATAACTTTTGCGGGTTAAATGACTTGCCAATATTATCTGAACTTATAAAAAAATCTTCGAAAGAGTGTTCAGGACAAACAAGAGAAAAAATATCACTGTACTTTTGGGCTGGTTCACTACAAATCAGCGGTCCAGATATATGGAATAATTCTTTGTTGCAAATATAGTTTGCTATTACCAAAGAAAGATTGGTCCTGCTAAACATATTGGCTTCAGTAAAGCGTAGATGATATTTTTTTCCATCATAAGCATCTACATAGTTTTTCATCCAATGAGCTTGTTCGTCATACAATCCTGACGGACGTAAAATCATAGGCTCTATTTTGGATTCGCGCGTTACAAAGTCTTCATACTCTAAAATAATGCTTGCTTGCTCGTCATCAGGCAAAGGTGTCATCGCTTCAGTTATATTTCTTCCATTGCCCAAACCATAAACCCTAGTTGAGGTAACAATCAGTAATTTTTCATAACTTATATTGTTATTGAAAAAGTTCATCATTTGATATGACGCATCTAAGAATCCTCTCTGATAGCCCTCTGAGTCTGGTGAGGTTGGTTTTAATATCATCACAATGGTAGAGAAATCCATTGAAGGCACAATCAATTTTGATTCATTCATCCAATCATGCTGAATGAATTCAAGATTAGGTAAAGCAGCAGACGCACTTCTAGAAACGCCTATAAATTCTTGCATAGGAAGCCTTGCAACTATCCGACTGCCAATGTCTCCGTAGCCTATAATTAAAACTTTTTTCATATATATGTTTCTAAAGTCCTTATATTAAAAGTATTATCGTTAAGTGGCTAATATTGAACTCACTCAATTAAAGGGTATCGGACCCTCTATCGTTGAAAAACTTCATCTTATTGGAATTTTTAACTTAAGAGATCTCTGCTTTCATCTTCCTTTTGGGTATCAAGATAGAACAAAAATTTCATATATAAGCGACCTTCAACCAGGAGATGAAAAATTAATTAAAGTAAAGATTTTGTCTACACAAGTGCTATATAGACCAAGAAAGATGATGGTGCTTAAATCAGCTGATTCATATTCTAATATCAATATTCGTTTTTTTTATTTCCATCCCGCCCAAACTAAGCAACTTAAAACTGGAACTGAGCTTTTATGTTATGGAAAAGTGAGCCTAAGTAGATATGGGTTAGAAATGATCCATCCAGAGTATGAAGTTATTTCAAATGATCACGAGTTAAAAGACAAAAAATTAACACCTGTGTATAGAGTACCCAAGGGCATAGGACAAAAAAAAATTAGAGGATTTATTCAAGCTGCAATTTCAAAATTAAATTTTGAAGAAGACTTTCTTGATGTTGAAAAATATGACGCATCTTTAAACATGAAAATTATTGATGCTCTACACATAATCCATAATCCTGAGGCAGATATTGATATTAATGAAATGCTGCCTGGTGGCTCCCATCCAGCAAGAGTAAGACTATTAAAAGAAGAGATGATTGCTTTTCAAGCTGGTATGGCTTTTTTAAAACGTAAACAAAAACGGCATCATGCCTATTCATTGTCCAAAGAAGATGAATGGACAGCAGAAGTTAAATCAAATTTTCCTTTTGAATTAACTAAAGCACAAGCGAAAGTTGTAAATGAAATTAAAGAGGACCTATCACAAGAAGTTCCTATGATGCGATTGGTCCAAGGAGATGTTGGGTCAGGAAAAACAGTGGTGGGCGCATTAGCTGCAGCATTGGCTCTTGATTCATCGTTTCAGGTTGCTTTTATGGCGCCAACCACACTACTAGCAGAGCAACATTTTATTAGTTTTAAATCTTTTTTTAAGAAACAGGCAGATAAAGTAGCTCTTCTTACTGGTAGTACCTCTATAAGCCAGAGAAAAAAAGTCTTACAAGATCTTAAGGATAGTAAGATCAAATTATTAGTTGGAACCCATGCTTTGTTCCAAAAGAGTGTTGAGTTTTCTAATCTTGCTCTCATTATCATCGACGAGCAGCATAGGTTTGGAGTAAATCAAAGACTAGCCTTAAGAAAAAAAAATGATTCTGAAAAATCAGCGCCTCATCAGCTCACATTAACAGCTACCCCCATTCCAAGAACTCTTTCGATGAGCGTATATGCAAACATGGATGTTTCAGTAATAGATGAATTGCCTCCTGGTAGAAAACCAATTCAAACATCATGCTTGCCGCTAAGTGGAAAAGATAAACTCATTGAAAGAATCTCAATTGCTACAAAAAAAGGTAGCAAAGTATATTGGATATGTCCTTTAATTGAAGAATCTGAGAACTTGGATTTAAATGCTGTCATTGAAACCCATGAAGATTTATCCGAGCATTTTGGTCAAGCTAAAGTTGGTTGCCTGCATGGCAAATTATCTGCAATTAAAAAACAAGAGCAGATTCAAGCTTTCAAAGATTCTAAAACTTCAATCTTAGTATCAACGACTGTTGTTGAGGTTGGAGTCGATATTCCTGATGCAGATATCATGGTGATTGAAAATGCTGAAAGGTTTGGTTTAGCACAATTACATCAATTAAGAGGAAGAATAGGCAGAGGAACTAAAGAAAGCTTTTGCATTCTTCTTCACAAAGATAAGATTCAAGATGTCTCATCGCAGAGACTGCAAGTGTTAGTTGACTCTCAAGATGGTTTTAAAATTGCTGAAGAAGATCTAGTAATTAGAGGCCCCGGAGAAATTATGGGTGCACAACAAACAGGTATTGTACCGATGAAATATACAAATCTAGTTAGAGACAGTCAGTATCTAATGGAAACCAAAAAAGTCGCTGAATTAATATGTAACGAGGAGCCTGAGCTTGCTAATCAGTTGATAGAAAGATGGATCTCAGGCTCTATAGCTTTTGCTGATGCTTAGCTAGATGATTAATATATTTCATCAAAATATAACTTTTTAAAGATAAAAACAGCTTGGTATCTAAACAAAAAGCTGAGAAAAGGCCATATAAGCAATAATTATCCATCCTGCAGCAAACAATAAGAATCTCACTAAAACCATGTTAAACGTTAACTGAACTAGTGAATGAATAATTCTTAAGATCACAAATACCCATGCCAATTGAACCATTAAAGAATCAAAATTATTAATTAAAGCAATTGATAAAGTAACCACATAAAATGCAACGGGCTGCTCAAAAAGATGATTATAGTTATCTCCAGTCCTTTCAACCCAAGCAGGCATTGCTCCCTTTAGATCTTTTGTATGAGCTGCATCCTGAGGATTGTCCATAGATCTGAGCCTGCCAAAAGCCATCACTAAGAAAATTGTAAAAGTCCAAAGCGCCAATGCTAGAACTGGTGTCAAAAGTGCTGTTTGATTCATATTTTTACCTCTCTTAATCAGATTATCATACTAAAACTCTAAATTAGAAATAAAAAAACCCGCTATTGCGGGTTTCTTATTTTTAGTTAAAGTAATTTTTACAACATTCCATTCAATGTTAATAAAGGAGCTATAACTAGACTTACAATCGCCATAACATTGATTAAGATGTTCATTGAAGGTCCTGAAGTATCTTTGAATGGATCGCCGACTGTGTCTCCAACGACAACTGCGGCATGAGTATCCGAACCTTTCCCGCCGAGGTTGCCCTTCTCAACGTACTTCTTAGCGTTATCCCATGCTCCACCTGCATTAGCCATAAATAAAGCAAGTGCAACACAACCCAATAATCCGCCTGCTAGCATTCCGCCCAGGGCCATTGCACCCAAACCAAATCCCACAACCGCTGGCATCGCTACAGCAATAACACCTGGTAACATCATTTTCTTTAAAGCTGCTTTAGTTGCTATCTCAACACATTTTTCTGAATCAGGGTCAGCAGTACCCTCCATCAAACCATCGATTTCTCTAAACTGTCTTCGAATTTCATTGATCATTTCAAATGCAGCATCTCCAACTGCTGTCATAGTTATTGAAGAGATTAGGAATGGAATACAAATTCCTATGAACATTCCTACCAAGACAATTGGTTGGCCAAGAGATAAAGTAAATGCATCTCCGAAATTAAGACTTACAACCGCAGAGAATGCAGAAATGATTGCAAGTGCTGCTAAAGCTGCAGCTCCAATTGCGAATCCTTTACCGATAGCTGCTGTTGTATTTCCAAGCTCATCTAAAGAATCTGTAATCTCTCTTACATCCTCTCCCATGCCAGCCATCTCAGCAATACCACCAGCGTTATCTGCAACAGGACCATACGCATCAATTGCCATAGTTATCCCAACTGTTGAAAGCATTCCGACAGCAGCAATACCCACTCCATAAACCCCTGAAAGAGTTGTTGAAATTAAAATAATTGTTGCTAAAACTAATATAGGAATTACAACGGATTGCATGCCAACCGAAAGGCCAGCAATCATAACGGTTGCAGGTCCAGTTTCACCCGATTCAGCAATCTTTTTTACAGGGTCTCCACCTGTATAGTACTCAGTAATTAATCCAATCAGGACCCCGCCCACTGCACCGCACACCACAGCCCACCAAACATTAATAGAAACTCCAGCTATGCTGTTTGTTAAAAAATATGCCATCACAATAAATATTGCAGGAGCTAAAAGAGTTCCTGAGCGCAAGGCACTTGCAGGCGCTTTAGCAGACTGTAATTTAACTATTACGATTCCAATAATAGAAGCTATTAACCCAATTGAAGCTAAAGCCAATGGAAACATCATCATCTCTTTAGAGCCTAAGGTGTAAGCTATAGCAATAGAAGCAATCATTGATCCACAATAAGATTCAAAAATATCTGAGCCCATACCCGCTACATCGCCAACGTTATCACCAACATTGTCTGCAATAACTCCTGGATTTCTTGGATCATCCTCAGGAATTCCTGCTTCAATCTTACCCACCAGATCTGCTCCAACATCTGCACTCTTAGTAAAAATACCTCCTCCAACACGAGAGAAAAGCGCTACAACTGATGCGCCCATCCCAAATCCCTCTAGAGCATGAACATGTGATTCACTGAAAAAATAGAAGAGCCCGCCTAAACCAATCAAGCCAAGAGATGCCACACATAATCCCATCACTGAGCCGCCATAAAATGAAACGCTTAATGCTGCGGCTGCACCATCTTGTTGAGCTGCGGTTGCAGTTCTAACATTTGCTTTTGTAGCTGCATACATCCCAATAAATCCTGCCAAAGATGAGCAGGCGGCACCAACTACAACTGCAATCGCTGATTGAATCGTTAGAAAAGTTGCAACTAATACAACTAATACGGCAACAAAAATTAATAAATAGGTATATTCTGTTTTCATGAACTTCATTGCGCCCTTATGAATTTCATCACCAATCTTTTTGACTTGATCAGTTCCATCTGAATAACGCATAACTAAACTGAACACCACAAAAGCAGCAATCAAACCAAAAACACCCAATGCTGGGGCAATTAATATATTCATTCTTTCTCTCCTATAAACAAGCGTTAGATTTTATCAAATAAAATTGAATTTAATTAGTAATTAAGCCTTTGAATTGAAAATATTTTCATCCAATTGATTCTCAGTTTTCGCAACTATACATGCAATTGCAGCATCACCGGTAACATTAACTGATGTTCTGAGCATGTCTAGCACTCTATCAACTGCAAGAATAATTCCTATTGCCTCAAGTGGTAAGTTAAATTGTTGCAAAATGATGATCAAGGTAATGGTTCCCGCAGATGGAACAGCAGCAGTTCCAATTGATGTTGCTACTGCTAACAGCACAACTTGAATATATTGAAATAGCGTTAAGTCAATGCCAGACATTTGAGCAATAAACACTGTTGCTAAACCTTGCATAATTGCAGTCCCATCCATATTGATCGTGGCGCCAACAGGCACTACAAAAGAAGCGACATTTTGATTGACGCCCAAGTCTTGATTTACTGTTTTGAGGGTTACTGGAATTGTTGCTGCGCTTGATGAGGTGGAAAATGCAAATAAAGCAACATCTTTCATCTTTTTAAAAAAAGTTAATGGATTTAATCCTCCGATAAACTTTAAAAATATTGAGTAGGTAAAAGCTGCATGAAATAAAAGAAGAGCGATTAACAATACTACATATGCTAAAACGTCTTGGAAAATATCAAGACCATCAGCAATAACAAATTTTCCAATTAAACAAAAAACTCCTAATGGAGCAAAGCTCATGATCATCACTATCAGCTGTAAAAATACTGTATTTAATTTAGCAAATGAATCGCTTAAATTTCCTGTTAAATGGTTCGTTTTATTTAAAGCTAAACCAAAAATAATGCTAAAAAATACAATTGCCAGCATCTGATTTTCTGCCATTGCTTGAATAATGTTTGAAGGAAAAATTCCAACAATGGTTGAGTAGATTCCCTGCCCTTGAGGCAATGAACTTGGTGCAGCCATAGCTATATCGGATGAATAATTAGAGCCGGGCTTAAAGAAAGAGCCAGCTATAAGCGCCAAAGAAACAGCGATGCCTGTGGTCAATAAATAAAAGCCTACGGTTTTAAAAGTAATCTTGCCCAAAGACTGAGAACTTCCTAGCGAAGAGATGCCTGTTACCAAAGAAAAGAAAACCAAAGGGACAACCAATAATTTAAGGAGATTCATGAAGATATCTCCGCCCATCTTAAAAATATATTTTTCTACAAAAGCATCGACTGAGCTTGAAAAGAAGTCTGTATAAAAAAGAAAAGAACCAGCGACAAAACCTAGAAGCAACCCAATAAGTATGTTTCTGGTTAAGTTTTTTGGCGTATCAATCATTAAATTTCTGTCATTTCAAAATCTTCTTTACCTACTCCACAGTCAGGGCATAACCAATCCTCTGGAACATCATCCCAGGCTGTTCCTGGGGCAATGCCATCATCTGGCCAACCTAATTCTTCATCATATATTAGTCCACATACAATGCATTCCCATTTTTTATATTCCATTTTCTCTCTCGTATTTAATCTGACTTAAAAAGTCTCATTTAATGAAAATTAAGCAGGCTATAATATCAGATTTTATAGATCAAATTCATGCACGCAAAAAGAATTAATAATTGGCTGAGCGACTCTCAGCTAAAAAGCTGTTTAAAAAAACAAGATATTCTCGAGTGGTTAAATGAAGAAGGTTCAATTACTGCAAAAATTTCATCAGATTCCAAGTTTAAACTTGAAATATTAAGTGATGATTTGGGTATGGCAGAGGATGAAGAGTATTTAGCTCTTAACATCCCTTCTCAAAAAGTTCGAATAAGAGAAGTGATCCTATATGGTGACTTGGCGCCCCTTGTCTTTGCAAGAAGCATTATCCCCAATCAAACCTCATCAAAAGGATATCCTGGATTAGGGACTATTGGATCAAAGCCACTTGGCGATTTACTATTTCAAAGCGAGTTATTTATCAAAACACATCGTGAGTTTGCGCAATTTCAAACTCCTGATAAAGAAATTGTTTGGGGAAGAAGAACACATTATCTCGTTCGAGGATACCCCTTAAGCGTTATGGAAGTATTTTTGTCGCCATGAATAAGATAATGGCCATTATCGAATTGATGCGTCTTAATAAGCCAATCGGCATATACCTATTACTTTGGCCAGCATTATTAGCTTTAGTAATTAGTACAAACGGCAATTTTGAATACTCACATTTATTAATTGTTATTACTGGAAGTATTTTAGTAAGATCTGCAGGCTGTGTAATCAATGATATTTGGGATCAAGACCTGGATGGAGACGTAGAAAGAACAAAAACAAGGCCAATACCTAGTAAAAAGCTCTCAATATCCGAAAGTTGGGCTGTTTTTGTTGCGCTTGGTGTTTTTAGCTTGATGTTACTTAGCTTAACCAATACAAATACTATTTTTATAAGTATCTGCTTTGGATTGATGATAATTTTATATCCTCTGACAAAGAGGTTTTTTATTGGGCCTCAGATTTTTCTTGGCCTAACTTTCAACCCTACAATTATTGTCTACGCAATGACAAATGAGTTAAATAATCCAACGATGATTTTTCTCTACTTTGCCATCGCGGCAAAAACTATTGCTTTCGACTCCTTCTATGGATTGTGTGATGTAGAAGATGATAAAAAATTAGGCATCCATTCGACTCCCCTATGGTGGGGATCAAAAACTTTATTAGTAATTGCAATTTTACAATTTGCTGTGATTAGCCTTTTTCTCATCGTGGGATTAAAAGCAGAACTCTCATTCGCTTGGTACATAGGAATAATTTTGTTAAGTGGTTTTTATTTTTATCAGCATCAGCTGGCGTCGCAAAAAAATTTTTTGCTAGCTTTCAAAAATAATCATTGGGCATCCTTATATTTACTAATCCTCTCTGTATTTTGTTTTCTGATAATCTAAGTGAATGTTATCTGAAATCAAAAAAATTGATTTACAAGAAAAGCTTTATTCAATAAAAGCTAATAATCCTTTTGAAGATTTTTCATATTTACGAGCAATGGAACAAAGTAATTCTGCATCAGAAAAATCGGGTTGGATTCCAGATCATCTTGGCGAAATCAAAAATAAAAAATTAATCAGTTTTCTTCCTTTGTATAAAAAATTTAATAGCTATGGAGAATTCATTTTTGATCATCAATGGGCAAATGCATTAAATAGAGCTGGTAGAAATTATTATCCAAAATTACTAACTGCCATTCCTTTCACCCCTTGTGAAGGAGATAGAATTTTAGGCAAGGATGACAAATCTAAATTAAATCTTATTGATGCCGGTATTAAAAAAATGGAAGCAGAGGAAATAGAATCCTGGCATATTCTTTTCCCCAATGAATCAGGGAAGAGTATCTTAAGAGAAAGAAATTTTGTTGAAAGATACAATTATAGATTTACTTGGAAGAATGAAAATTTTATTGATTTTGATAATTTTCTATCTATATTTACTTCTCGCCAAAGAGCAACTATCCGTAAAGAACGAAAAAGCATTTCTAAACTAGGAATTGAATTTAAATGTAAAAAACATAATGAAATTACTGATGAGGATTGGGATTTATTTTATGTATTTTATCAAAAAACTTATTATGAAAGGGCTCAAAACCCATATTTGAATAAGGAATTTTTTAGATTAATTAATACCGTAAATCAGATAGTTAAACCGGTTATTTTCTTTGCTGAAATTGCGGGAGAACCAATCGGTGCATCATTGTGTTTTGAGGGTAGCAATACTTTATATGGCAGGCATTGGGGAGCAACTTCAAAAATAAAAAATCTACATTTTGAATGCTGTTACTATCAGGGCATAGAATATTGCATTAAAAATAATCTCAAATTTTTTGATCCAGGAGTTCAAGGAGAGCATAAAATCCGGAGGGGCTTTCAACCACACTTAAGCTCATCATTTCATTATTTTTTAAGAGAGGATTTTGGGGAAGCAGTAAGTGATTTTTGCAAATCAGAAAGGACTCAAATTGAAAATTATATTGAGGCATGCAAATCCTATACACCATTTAACAATGATTATAGAATCAAATAAATGTACAAGAGTTTAAAAACAAAAAATCATTTAACAACATGCAGTGCGAATTTCTCTAGGTTAAGAAAAATCCTGTGTGATTTTAAAAATGATACATACACATTTGAAATTCTAAACCTTGAACAAAAAAATGAAGCTGAATTTTTAGTAATCTCAAGGACGCCACACACTCTTATGATCGAGGCAAAATTTAAAAACAAAGATTCGGCGCTAGTGAATTTTATACTAAGAATAAATATTTATATTGATGCAAAGTTAGCAGAGGTAATTTCTTATCAACAAGAAAAACCTGTTCCATTTTTTGTGCCCTCTCCATTCTCACAATCGCAAGATGAAAAATATCAACAAAATAGAATTCTCACTGAGTGGCTTGAAAACATATTTTTAAATGGAGCAGTAGAAGCAAAAGAAATAAATTTTTTGAATGACTAAAATTTTATATCT
>Ga0206131_10000159_pt1 | contig 93485 bp, 96 predicted proteins | sample Helgoland_Spring_FD_148636 | JGI IMG/M metagenome (GOLD analysis project Ga0206131, IMG submission 148636) | Pelagic subsurface seawater microbial communities from Kabeltonne, Helgoland, North Sea - Helgoland_Spring_Bloom_20160517_1 | ecosystem: Environmental > Aquatic > Marine > Epipelagic ... | reverse complement strand
TGCATATGCTTGCGCTGATGATAGTGTTGCTGCATCGCCTGCTACACGGTTAGTAACTTCGTTAGTGTCTGCCGCTTGTAGTGCTGCAATTTCACCGTCAGTTAAAGCAATTTCAGAATTTAATGCAGTTTGGATTGCTAGATCTGCTGCCGCAAATTCTGTGCGGATTGCTGCACGGTCTGTTGCGTTTGCATTTAGAGTTGCTGTAAATGCGTTATCAGCTGTTTCAAATGCTGTAACGATTTCAGTTAGCGAGTCTAATGCTGCTGGATCAGTATTGCTGATAATGTTAGCAATGTCTGATGCATTAGTTGCAATGTCTGCTTCTGCTATTGTTACACGAAGTTCTACTGCGTTTGTGTCAGTATGTAGTTCGTTAATACCACCTGCTAATGTTTGAGCAAGTGTATCTAATGGCGCTGCGCCACCTGATGTTGCTTCAATATTGGACAGGCGAAGTTCCGCATCGTCCATTTCAGATTCTAGAACTGTTGCACGAGCATCAAGTGCCGCATCTGCTGCATCTGATGTTACTGCACGAGCAACGTCTTTTGCTTCAGCTTGTGCTACTGCGTCTGCAATTGCGTCTGCTTCTGCTGTATCTGCATATGTTTCCATTGCAGTTTGTAATGCCGTATCTGCTGCTGTTGCAAAGTTTTGTGCTGATGTTAATGTTGCTACGTCAGCTGCTTTGTATGCAGTATCTAGTGCTGTGTCTGCTGTTGCACGAGCAGTTGCTTCGTCAGCAATTGCTTGAGCGTTTGCTGCTTCAGAACCAGTTGCACGTGTTACTTCTGCCGCTAAATCACTAGTTAGTGTATTAACTTCAGCATCTGTTGCCGCAATTTCAGCTGTAAGATCAGATTGCAGTGTTGCAATGTCACCTTCATTAACAGTTACACGAGCATCTAATGCATTGTCGTCAGCTAAACGTGTTGCTGCTTCTGATGTTAGATCTGATGTTAGTGTTGCTTCTGCTGCTGTTGCACGAACAGTTTCTGCTGCAATCGCTGTTGCATTTACGCCTTCTGCTGTTGTTGCACGTGTTACTTCTGCTGAAATAGCATTAGCGTTTGCTGTGATAGCTGATGATAACACACTATCTTGGTTTTGGAATTCAGCAACGATTTCAGTTAATGAATCCAGTGCTGCTGGATCAACATTTGAAATAATGTTGTCGATTTGTGCTTGTAATGCAGTATCGGCTGCTTGAAAAGCTGTGTCGATACGTGCTTCTTCTGCTGTTGCACGTGTTGTTTCAGTTGCAATCGCTGTTGCGTTTACACCTTCTGCTGTTGTTGCACGTGTTACTTCTGCCGCTAGGTCATTAGTTAGTACTAATTCAGCTGCACGAGCAATTGTTGCTTCTGCGGCAACCGCATCTACAATGTCTTGCGCTACTGCGGCTTGTGCTAGGGCAGCACTGAAGAATTTTTTAGTTCCTTCTTGTAGATCATCAGTTGTATAAGAACCAATAAGATCTGATGCTGTTACTTTAAATAGTGCGTCGTTTGATGCACTATGAAATAGAAAAGTATCTAGTGATGACACTGATACCGCAGCAGCTTGGCCTGAAACTGCTGACGGAGCCAGTTTGCCTTCGATAACCGAACCGGTACCAAGAGCAGGTGCTTTAATTTGTCTAAAAGCCATTTTAGATTTCTCCAATCAAATATATTTGAAATGATATTATCTTAATATCAAAAATGTCAGAATGTATTTAATACATTCTTAACACAACTATTTATAGTAGATTGTACTAGGATAAACTGATTACATTATCTAAACAGGCAAATATCTGAAGTCTATTATTGATCCAACCATTGGGGCTGAATTTAATGTCAATGTTGTTTCAGAAATTGTATAATTATCTGGTGGTTGGATTAGTCCATTGACAATTACTAGAACATCATGTACAGTGTGATTGGGTTCAATAGTGTATGAAGTTTGATTTCCATCGTTGTTATGCTGTGAGCTTGTGTAGCTCAAATTCAAATGCCTGTTCTCAATACTATTTTCTGGATTATCAATAACAGTAGCAAACGGATAACGATATTTTACATATATGTCGTCATTTGTTTCTGGCACTGTCGAAAACGTAATCTCTGAGCCAGTTAACGTATATACATCTCCTGGTCGCTGTAATACATCATTTACATATACATCAATTGCTTCTCCAGATGCTGGCTGATTTGATAGTGTATAGCTTACTGTGGATCCGTCACCAGTAAATGTCTGTGCGGATGGAAGAGTATTTTGATCTTGAGTTACAACATTATTAAGTTGATAGTTACTAATTAATGCTGCAAGTTCGGCTTCAGTGACTACTTTGTTGGTTAAAGTAGCTGGACTGAACACTTTTGTTTCAGTAATAATTTCAAAAAGTTCTGAACCTTTCCCCCACAGGCGCCCGTCCTGTGTGTTCATTGCTAATTCTCCAGACAGCAATCCTGCATCTTCGCCTGTTCTACCAGAAATGTTGGTTCGTTTTAATCTAATATTTTGTGCCATTGTCTAACTTCTCTGTATGTACAGAGTCCTTAATTATAATTTATGATAGTTTATAGTCTGGGAATATATATTCCCAGACTTTTTTTACTATTTTTATTTTAGAAAGTACCGCCGTCAACAGTACCAGTGTTAACCCATTCTGAGCCACTCCAGACCACAAACTGGTCTACTGCAACGTCAGTAATTGTAACATCTGATAGGCTGTTAAGTGTGCGTTCACCAATTTGTGAATTTAATGCATCAAGATCATCAGTATCCAAAATACGTACACTTGTCGCATCTGGACCAGTTTCGTCAGTAGCATCTTTTGTAATGTACCAAGCATCAGCTGCTTCGTTCCAGAAAAGAGCAACATTGTCGGATGTGCCACGTTGAATTTCAATACCACCGTTTTGTGATGGAGCACCAGTTTCATCACTGTTTAGTAGGATGATTGCGTCGCCAATGTTAACTTCGTTTGAGTTAACTGTTGTAGTTGTGCCTGTTACTGTCAAGTTACCAATAACGTTTGTGTCACCATTAATTGATGTAACACCATTGATAGTTACTGTGTCAGTTGGTTCGTTACCTAGTATTGTGTTGCCACGTACATCTAGATCACCTGTTAGTGTTAGTGTTTCTGCCGAAAGGTCTACTGCTACTGTTGCATCACCTGCAACACTTAGTGATCCACCAACTAATACGTCACCAGTGAATGATGATTGACCTGAACCGTTTACAGTAAGTACGCCGCCGATAACCGCATCGCCAGTTTCTCTTACTTCAAATAAGCCTGCACCTGTCGAGTCAACAACTTGGAATACATTAACATTGGCGTCTCCGGCAGCAGATGTTACTGCTGAGTTAACTGTTGTTACGCCATTAAAGTCAGTTAATCCATTAACAGTTAAGGTGTCTGTTGTTTCGTTACCCAGTGTGGAGTTGCCGTCTACTTGTAAGTTACCTGTCAATGTTAGTGTATCTGCAAGCATATCAACTGCCACAGTTGCATCGCCGTTAACTGATAGTGATCCACCAATTAAAACATCACCAGCAAAACTTGATTGTCCAGTACCATTTACTGTTAGTTTTCCACCAATAATTGCATTACCAGTTTCTGTTACTTCAAAGAGGCCTGCGCCTGCTGAATCTAATACTTCAAATACATTTGTGTTTTCATCGCCGGTTGCAATTGTTAATGTTGAATTAACAGTTGTTTTGCCATTCACTGTACCACCAGTGCGTGTGTTTAGATATCCAATTTCAGCACCACCTGCTGCACTGCCATCACCGAAGAAAACTTCGAGATTGTCAGTTGTGTAAATTAGTTCGCCCGCTAATGGGGTAATACTTGGGCGGCTCTGTTCTAAACCGCGTTTTAGTTTAATTGTTTGCGACATTTCGCTCTCCTATAAATTTATACTATTCTTCATCATATATACCGCAATCAATGATTAGGTAATCTATGTAATTTTTTGTGGTTAAATCACCATCATTGGTAATCTCACTACTGACTGCTGACGGTGCACTAACTATACCTGATTCTGATACTTCAAAAGCGTTCTGTTTGTTATTTCCGTCTGTCCCAATTCCCACTTCCATAATAGAAGTGGCTTTTGCTACGTTGTATTTACCAGTAACAAAAGAATGCTGTGCTGCGGTTTTTTGTGTTGGTCCTACTGCAAAATCGTTTTCAGCATATTCAACAGTTACATCGATGTTAACATCATCGCCTTGAACTACTGTAACACTGCCTGTTGCACCACCAGTAACGTTATGAGTTACTTGTTTAGTGGCGAATGTGTGTGCGTTTTCTGCTACTTCATCTATTGCATCCTGCACATTAGTGGACGAAAGAGTACTATTTGAAGGGTCGTAATTAATTGATTCTGAATCTAAATTAAATTCAATCCAATTTGAGTTCTCGATTCCGTTTTCTAATTTATATAATTTATTATCTGATTGTACATACACTAGCATACCGTCTGATCGACGTGCCAATGTAATTGAATTTCTCTCTAATAAGTCAGCAACTTCTCGATATCCGCCTTTGCCGTATATGCTATTGTGTGTTGCATATATATCCGCTGTATCGGTTGGTGATATAGTTCCTGTTACATTTACTGCGCCTGTTATTAGAGCCATATTTTATCTTCCTTATCCGATCTTCACCGTTAATGAACCAACAATTGGGTTGGTTGTTCGGTGAACGTAGTAATCAGTGCTAATACCAAACTCATTAGTAATACTTAATATTGATGCTGGTTCCATTGCTACCGCAAATCCATTAATTGCATCTTGAAAATTAATTTTTAAACCAAAACTAGTCGGGTATGCGAAGTATTTATAATCATTTGCAGGTACTGTTTTAGTTCCAGAAAAGTTAGAATCCAATGAATTCGACGGCAATGACTTAACTTGGTCCGCAGTTAAAGATGTATTTGCACTAGTTCCGTAATATGTTCTCCATTTCCAATATACATTGAATGTTCTTGATATTGACTGTCCACGAGTGTTTTGGGCACTTAATTTCCAGGTGTTAGAACTGGCAGATGTTTTGATAATAGCAGGTCCAATATCAATTGATTCAGTGTTATCGTTAGCAAGTGCCACAGCGTATACGGTTTCGGATGTTGAATCCTCAATTGAAATACTGTCCGTGTTGACATTTACATCATTTGACAGATTCCAATCAAATGTAGTTAATCCTCCAGGAACACTATCCCCAACCTCTAATGTTGTACCTTGTCCAGAAATAGAAAATGATGTAACAGCTGGGTATTGATATGGATAAAGAAGGTTTTGAAATAATTGTTCTAGTGTTGCATCGTCAAATGTAGATCCGGGCTCATATCCGCCAACTTCTTCTGGCATTGGAGCGGGGTTTGTAAATAAAAATGTACTGTTACTTATTTCCGATAAAACTTGATTTTCAAGATATCTTTTATTAACTGCGTCTTGACCGTCAACTGGATCTTGTACCTTTACAATGCGTTTATCACTAACTGCAATGTTAGCATTTTCACTGTCTAGAACTAAGTCCTGTTCAGTCGATACAATTTTGTTTTTAGAGTGGTTTAAATTAATTGCCACGACTTTCCCTCCAATAATCCCAGAAAAAATTAAATAACACTAGCCCTAAAATTATTAACAATTGCCCATCCTAAGGCTGCATTAATAAACATTAGCGTAACACTGTCTCCTGTGTTTGTCAATATAAAACTAGTGAACCCCAACGCAGTAGTTGGAGTTATTTGAACTGGTGATGACAAATTTGATGCTACAATAATTTTAATTTTTCCGAACTGATCAACGTCAAGATCTGGCAATGTGTTTACTGCCGGCGATGTAATATCTACATAAGAGACTGACGTAGATGTATCTACAATTCCAGTTACCGTATTATTATCACCTGAAGATAGTAAAATGTTACTTGTATAAATATTTTTCCATTTTTTTTCATCTGATCCCAAATTGTATTGAGAATCAATTGAGGGCACAACATTACTACTAAGGCCCCCATTAAATGTAATTGATCCAGCGGTATTTCCTAGTGTAATGACATCGCCATTTACTGCCAATGTGCCACCGATATACAAATCATTTTCAATATATGCGCCACCGGACACATTTAATGCGCCGTCACCATTCACTGGTGCTGAAAGATCAATATTACTTGTTGATAAAATATTTAATGTTTCGGTTAAATTAAAATTCCCAAGGCCTGAAAGATTTCCAGTAACCGTCATGTTACCTACAACTTTATATTCTTCGTTGTCTGGCTTTACAATAGTTGCCATAATCTTTTCCTCCAATGCTAGGTTTTTTTTCTTACTGTACTTCTATTTATCCTTTTATATACATTGATAATGAATACAAAAAAAACAGGCTCCGAAGAGCCTGTTTTAATTATTTTATATTCTAGTAAAAACTTACTGGAATGATAGTGCGCCAGAGTTAACACCGATTTTAGCTAGGTAGTCAGCTGCGTTACCAAGTGATGAAGCTTGGTTGTTTAGCTCTACGTAACCGTAACGTGTCATGAATGACACTGTTGGTTCGAATGTTGCTGGGTCTAGTACTGTGCCTGAAGACATTAGCGGGATGTATGGGCAATAGAACGCAGCTGCGTCCATTTCGCCTTCGCCTTTGTAGCCAACTAGGATATCAGTTGAATCGTTCGCATACTGGTCTACAAACACACGCATTGTGTTGTTTAGTGTACCTACGAATTTTGTGTTAGTTGGTGCCTCGAAAGGACCTTCTGTTGTACGTGCAAACGCTGAAGTTGTAGCTGATTGTAGAACTGTTAGCATTGTTGGTGAAACAACAACGTAGTTACCAGCGCCACGACGTGTGCGTGTTGCAATTAGGTTAGCTGCGCGGTTGATTAGAACTGCTAGAGCTGCGTGTTGGTCACCAACGAATGTTGCTTGACCTGATACGTTACCTTGGTCGTATGTGTCTGTAGCTGTACCAGCTAGAACACGTAGAGAACCTAGAACTTCTTGGTCGATCTCTGCTGTGATTTCTTGTGCTAGTGCTTGCATGATTTCAGCTTCTACGTCTAGACCATGCATTGAGTTAGCATCTTGTGCTGCTTCAAAAGTCCAACGTGCTGATAGCTTGCGTGTTTTTGCTTCTACAGTTTGCTTTAGTACCTGGATACTTAAACGACGGCCTGCTTCTGCTTCCATTGAAGCTGTTGAAGATGGACCACCTGTTGATGCGTCACCTGAGTAACCTTTTGCAATTGCAAATGGTGAAAGAGCTTCGTCACCAGCGTTAACGCCAGCTGCTGTTTCTGAGTAACGTACACGTAGTGTGTGGATTTGGCCTACTGGGCCAGTCATTGGCTGTACGCCAACTAGTTCGTTAGCGATAACCGTTGGCATTACGCGACGGATTACCGGTAAGATAACTTTGTTCATTGTGGCAATGTTGCCAGCCATTGTTGAGCCTGAGGCTGCAGATTCTGAAAGATAGCTCTTTGTGTTTTCAAGAACTGACTCCATTACTACCTTTTTATTGCCTGTTAGACCGTCAGTTAGGGCGCCTTTTGTTACGTCCCAATTTTCGAATAAATTCTGTGACATTTTGGTATTCTCCTTATTATTTGATACCAGCTAGTTTTTTAAGGTTTATAATTTCGGCTTCGCTTTCAGATGTCTGTGTGCTGGCCTTATTACCTGTGATCTCAGTCTTCTGAGATTCTGTTAATGTACGTGATTTTGTTGTTGCACTGCTTTCGTTTAAAACTGTTGGCAGATACTTATTAAAGGCAGCTTGTAACTTGTTAGTTGCTACTGACTCTAGTAAGTTTGACATTAGTTCACGTTTGTCTTTTGATAAAGGTGACATTAAAGTTGCAAGTGTTTCCTTGCGTGTGTTCGACTCTTGAATGCGCTTTGCGCTTTTAGTTGCCGTTTCAATTAATGCTTCCTTTTCTGAAATTGTTTTCTCTGATTCAGCTAACGCTGATTTCATTGATGTAATTTCTGCATTCAACTTGGAAATTGTTGTTCCTTCTGAAAGATGTGAGCTCATAAACTCAGCAGCGAATGTTTCAAAGATCTTACGACCAAACATATTTTCTTTTGCTGACTGAATATCTTCTTTAAGCACACTTAGTTCACTAGTAAGTGTTGATTCAACAATACCTGCTAGTTTTTCACTTGCTTTAGAAATAAACTTCTCTTTCGTAGTTGCAATCATTTCCTTGCCTTCTTTCACTAGACGAACTTTCTCTTCAATTAGAGCCTGTTTGTCTTGGTGAAATTCATTAAGTTCTGAAGTTAGTTGCTCCATCACGAAGTCCTCTAGCTTCTCGAAGTTGCCTTCTTGTAGTTTGCGGTCTTGACGTAGTTCTGCAATCTCTTTTTTAAGAGTTTCCATTACAAAGCCGTCAAGCAATGCTGCATGCTCAGCAATTTTGCGCTTGTATTCTACTTGCGCTTCAACTGCTGCACGTTTGTCTGCTGCAAATTCCACTAACTCACTTTTGATTGTATCTGACATCATTGCATCTAGTGCTTCCACCATCTGTGTTTTGTCAGTTTCATATCTCTGTGCAAACTCTTCACGTAGTTCAACTGTGATTTCCTCACGAGCTTCATTAAGTTTAGCATCAAATGCCTCACTTAGTGTTGAGCGCACTTCTTCTGAAAGTACTTCTGAACTTAGGAGTTGTTCAATTGCATTTGCCATTATCTTCTCCTAATATCTAGGTTATTAATAAATTTTAGCATCTCTTCCTGGAGATACTTTTGAGCTGCACCATCATGAGTAGCAGCGCCTGCAACGTCCATAAGGATATTGCCACGTTTACCATTCATAATCGCTTCATAAAGTGGGTCCGGATAAGCATCCGGAGCACTTGGGTTAGCAACGATATCAACAGTTTGAATTTCAAATTCTGAAACTACTCCACTGTCATTAACATTACCACTTCCGCGACTTGATACACCAAGTTTTACGCCATTCTCCAGTAGGGTTTTACAAATATTTCCCATCGGAGTTGGCAATAATTTTAGACGACCATAACCGTCTGCACCGTTCATCCACATTTTTTCAATCATGTGGCTTACACGATCCAAATTAACTTGTAAGTCATCTGGATGGTCGGCTTCACCTAATACACTAAACCCACTGCTGATCTTTTCTTGAATTGCATTAACTGCATTTGCGATTTGATCAACTGGGTATCGTCTTTTATTTTGGTTTTCTTTATTACCTTGCACAAAGATACCTTCCATATACAAGCTCTTGCCGCCCTTGCCGTCATCTTTGGCTTCGGTTACAATTTGAGCTTGATCAAATGATAGGCTTTCTTTTAGTGTAAAGTTATTCATTACTCGGCGCTACCTTTTTTCTCAGCACCGTGGCCACGTGTTTCAGGTGATAGCTTTGCGCCGTCGCCTGGATGTGTCACGCCCATATCTTTTGCTTTTGCATCTGATAGGCCTTTTGCTGAACCAGCTGATGCTTTTGCACCAGTTTTAATAGTTTCGCCGCCCATGTCATTTTTACCTGCTGTTGGTGATGATTTACCGTCATCGCCTGCTGGCATTTCTTTTGGGTGGATAGCATTTTCTTTACCAACCTTTTGTAGGTCAGCTGCTTCTTCAAGTTCTTCAACTTCTTCATCTAGCTCTTCATCTGACTCGTCTGATTCAAAAGCAAATGACTCTTCAGTCTCTTCTTCTTCGTCATCCATGTCCATGTCCATGTCACCCATTTCTGGTTCCATGTCATCGCCTTCAGCTTCGTCGTCGCCCATGATTTTAGCAAATTCTGCTTTTAGAGCTGCAAGCGCATCTTCTACGTTTGCTAGTTCTGCTTCAACGCCATCATCGCCGCCTTCCATGTCGCCCATTTCTGGTTCCATGTCCATGTCGTCGCCTGTTGCAAGTTCCATTTCAGCTTCTTCTTCGTCAGCTTCGCCGAACGCTTCTTCTGCTTCAATTTCTTCTTCATCAGTTTCGATGTCGTCAATAAAGTCACCGGCTTCTTCGTCGCCGATAGCTTCTTCTAGTTCTTCTTCTGAGATATCGTCTTCTACGATATCGTCTTGCTCTACAAGATCTGACCAGATCTCACGAGCACGTTCTACAAAAGCTTCGTGTAGTAGTTCAGAAGCTGTTGCTTCTTCGCCATTCACTAGGCTCTCAATAATTTTAGTATAACGATCTTGAGCACTCATAATAATCTCCTTCATGATAGGTTATAACAATTGTATTTAAGGCACATTGGTTGCGACTAGTACATAATGCGAATAGAATCGCACTTTTGGTTTAAAAAAATTTAAAATATAGTTTTATAAGCAGTTATTCACCAGACGGTCTAGCATATATGTCCTTAAAACTATTGACCATGTCCGAATGTTCCATTTTAGACATTTCACGTTTTTTGCGCATTTTATTTAAATGACGAAGTGTTAGCTTGGGGCGGCGAGTATCATCTAACTCCCAAGTACCATAATTGTCCTGTGTTGCATCTTGTGCAAGTTCATTAAATCTCATTTGCTTCGTCTCCTGTTTCTGTTCCACTTCCAACTGGGCTATCCATGTCTGACATATCATCTCCACCAGCTTCTTCAGCGTCAACATCAGTGGGTTCAAATCCTTCAACGTCTCCAGATCTAACACCTAAACCACCTAGTTCACTAGCCGCATCAAATCCTGAATCACTTTTTTCAGTATTCTCTTCTTTCCACATTTGTTCATTTTCTCTTAGTTCGTCTTCAGTTAATCCCAAGTATTTCTTCATAATGAAGCGCCTACTCATATAGTCTACACCTTCAACTTGTCCAAATAATTGAGCTCGTTGTGATTCAATTTCAATATCACGATATTGACTGAAGCTCTGTGATTCGACAAATTTAAGATCAAAAAGGCTACTAGGCACTTCAATACCACGATGCTTTAGGAACATTTTAAATTCTTTATCCAAGTATGGTTGTAGGATATTTTGAATACGTTCACAATATTTTGCAAACCTGTATTCTTGAATTAATGCTGTGCCAACTCGGCCATCATTATATGTCATTGTTCCATCATCTGCACCTGTGGGCAAATAACTTGATGGAATTCTCAGTCCACGCATTAGTTTATTGTTGAAATATTTCAAGTCATCAATTTCACCCAAATTGTCACCCCCTGGTAACACTTCAACTTTACTACCACGTCCCTCTGCTGTTTGAGCGAAGAAATAATCTTCCATGATTGATAATGGGTTATATGCCGCATCCATTACGTTGGTGCCACCGCCGGACTTGTTTGGAATGCGAGTTTGGTGTACTTCATTTTTAGTACGTTCAACAAAAGCCATAGCTTTGTGTGCTGGCATGTTACCAACATCAATATAAAATACTCTACGTTCTGGCGCACGTTGTACGCGGTAGATAATAATACTATCTTCCAGCAATTCTTTTTGTTTATAAACTTTGAAAACACTGTCAAGTATACTGTTGCCGAAGGGCCATCCTAAATTCATGCCATCAGTTAAGCTAACATGGATCATATGCTTTGCATCAACCGCAAATTCTTGTGTGTTTGCCATACCTTGGTATGCTTGCGGCTGTCCGCCGCCTCTGCTGTTTGGCATAAACGGTGTTGTTGTTGAATTATCTGTTTTTCTAGTATCAACCAAAACTTTGTCTGCGAGATTAAGTTGGATATTTTTTACAATGTACTGATCAATTTCTTTACCAGTTGATTCGTTAACCACTGCCTTGACAACATCTGATGGATTAACCCAGTTTAGAACATAAGTTTCATCATCTCTAATAAAAAATTGATCACCATATTTGATTGCTGAACGGAACATACCAAATGCTCTACGCTCCCAGTCATTGATGTTACACCACTGACTTAATGCAGTCTCTAGTGCATTTACTTCACTTTCAGTCGCTTCATCTTTAAAATGTACCTTAAATGGTAATTGATTATTTGAGTCAGTCTGTGTGCTAAATTCAGCAATAGTATCCAGCGCAGCATTGATTTCACTGTCTTGATCCATTTGATCATACTGGACATAACGCTCAACACGATTTGGTTGTCCGGAATATACTTCCGGTAGCCAACTTTGCCAACGTGATGTTGCTGTTTTTGAGCCACCGGTTGCACCGTCGTACCTCGTAAAATGTTTCTTCCAACCTGCCATTTGATTAATATACCTCTGTCTATATGTATTTATACATCTGCACTCTGATGGTTACGACGTCGTCGATTTGCCATTGTCATCTGCTTTACTACAGACTCTAACTCTTGCAAGTATTGTACACTACTTTCACGTGCCTGTCGAATACTTTTTAATTCTGCAAGTCTTCCGCTATTGTTGCTTTGCATTGCTTGTTGATTAACTTGTACTTGAGGAGACATAATATTTTGATTTAGTTTAACATTTGCATTAACACTAAACCCGTCACTTGATGCCTGTCCTCCAATTGCGTTATTACTTAATATGGTTCCATTTTGCGAAGGTACAAAATATTCTGGTCCTGCCTCACCAGTTAAATATTTTTGCCCAGCGGACACTTGGCCGCCTGCACGCCTATTGCCAGTTGGTGCGCCGCCTCGCTGTGCATGAAATTCTCTCAACAAATCCTCATTTCCCGCGGCGCCAGTAAACCAATTGCTCTCGTCTCCGCCAGTTACACTTAGTGGCATCATATGATCTAATGGTTTTGCTAACATGTTTACACCTTTATTAAAATATCCAAGTGCTGCCCAAAATCCGCCATCTTGAACTAACTCTTGGTTCTTTTGATCTGCTAAAAAGTAATACAGTTGTAATTGTTCGTCTTCGGTAATATTTTCTCCCGCTTCTATTCGTTGAGCAATATTTTCAGCACTAACCACGTCCATTACTCCCAATTGATCGAAAAACTTATTAATGTCTTGTGCGGCGCCGGCAAATGTTTCACTAAGTGCAAGAACTTTAGTACTAGCTGTATCTAAATCAACAGTAAATGCATCTTGTAAGTTTCTGACACCAACAGCTAATGTATTCATAGCCACTGTACTTGTGCCAGCATTTGCAAGATTTTCTGCTGTTTTGTCAATTTCTGCTTGTATTTCTGCCTGTGTCATAGTTGCAATATTAGACAAACTAGATTGCATCAGTACACTTGCAGCTTGCAATGCTTGTATTTCTGTAATTGCTGAACTACCAACACTTGTTGCTGCTGCAACTACTTCAGTATTCATGTTGACAAATTCTGTTACCAAGAAGTTTGCTTGGTTTTCAATTTCACCAGTTCGGTATGCTTGATTAATTTTGTCTAATAATCCAGGCATAGTATTTTCGATTGAAGTAATAGTACCAGCTGGCAATCTTCTTCTAATATCAAATTCACCAATATTATCTTTGGTTACAAACAGTTCCTCAGCAATTGCACTCTGTAGTTCACTTCCAGTTTCAACACCAGCTGCATCTAAATGCGGTTTCAATAGAGTAAATTGCGTAGCTAGTGCTTCACTAATATCAACTTGACCAGTCAAACCAAGCTCATTTAATCTCTTGAGTGCAGCTGCCATTTTACTTTGTGATAATATTTCATTTCTACCTGACAACAGCTCTGCACGATTCATACCAGTTAGTGACGCAAATGCACTTTGTTCCAGCATTAAGTTATTAAAACTATTTTTAACTGCTGTTTGTTGATCTTGTGTGTCTCGATTAACAATACCAGTTAAACGCATAATTTCAACTTGTTCAGCGAGGGCAGTGATCATTTCATTGTTACTTAGACCAAAATCTCCAAACTGATCTGCTGTATCAGCAATATCAGTAAACATGGATAAAAACTTGTCACTACCAGAACTAATGTCACCAGTTAGTGCAATCATAGAAGATCCAAAATTTCCAATCGTGTCCACAAATGTAGTATAGCTGATACCCACATCTGCTGTTCGTTTATATAACTCATTAAAGGTACCTGCATCATCAAACGCAATTGCGCCTGCATCAATCATTTTCTGCTGTGCCTCTGCAAACTGTTCAATCTTAGCCGCATTAAATCCCAACACTGCCATGCCCGCGGCACCAACAGCTTCCAATCCTGGCACAAAGTCACCAAAAATTTCTCCAACTTTTCCAAGTTTATTGGATCCGCTAGCCATACTTCTTGCACCATCTGCCATGGCACCTGTCATATCTCCAACCATATCTAACATTGATGTAAGTGGCTTGTCAGTGTCTCCCAATCTTGACAATAACTTTTCAGATGCACTGGATATACTTTTAGCTACTTTGCTACCTGCGCCAGTTTTAGAGTCAACTGATCCAGCAACATCGCCCATTGCGTCAGCAGCTTCTTCAACTGATTCAGAAATATCATCTGCGCTGATGTCGACTTTAGTTAGAAGTTGTATTAACTTTTCTTCGTTTCCTAAAACAGTTACAAATTTTTGTTTAACTTCTCGCAATGTCGATTCAGTAGCCCAAGCTGGTATTGCAACAGTCTCACCATTGGGTAATTTTATATTATATGTTTTCTCTGCCATTATTTGCCTCCGCCACCGTTAGCAGCTCCATCGCTTTCTAGAGCTTCTCTGGTTCTTCTTATTGCGTCTGCTTCTGCAGCCGCTGCGTTTTCAATTCGTTCCAATTCTGCTTGTATTTCTGCATCATTGGATGGTGCTGTTGTAGTTACTGGTGCTTGCGGTCTAGGCTGTACTGGAGTATATGATCCGCCAGCCACTCTTGATTTCAAAATATCAGTTGATACTCCGCCGAATGTGCTTAGTCCGCCGTATGTCCATGAAGATGCGCCAGCTCTAGTATCAACATGCATAATGTTTTGACCAAATCCAAAACTTGTAAATCCTGCTTCCATAGCACTGTTGAAAAGACGCATTTTTTCAGCATCGTTCATTCCCCGTATACTTAAATCTAATGCCCTTCCGTGAAAGTGCTGACTACCTGGGGTTTTAGTTTCTCTAGTGGTGCCCGACTTGGCAATAGCATCATTAATTGTAACTGGTGCGCCAAATATCCGTTGTAACTCAGCATATGGACCACTCAGTGTTTCTTGCATTTGTGCAGGAGCAGTATCCTGTGTCATTCTACTCGCTCCATCCAAACTAAACAATGGATTCATAGCTGAATTAGTAGTTACGTCTGAAAGATCAACATTGGTTGCTGCCGCTACTTGACCGGCTTGTCTTTCTTGTTGTAATCTAGACAATGTGGCAGATTCATTATCAGTTAATTCCATCCCATTATTTTGTCTTCTTTGTAAATCTTGATATAACAGCTCATCAGCAGATGGAGGAGGAGGCGCTACTCTATTTGGGTTAGCGTAATCCCACATTTCAGGTGTAAGTCCCTGTGTATCAGGACTACCTGGGTTTTGGTATCCTGGCATATATGATTGATATGCATTTGGATTTGAGTAAAATTCATTACGATTATTTTCTTCCTCTTCATCCTGTTCATATCGCGCTTGTTGTCGTCGAAGCTGTTCCTCATAACTTGCCATCTGTGGAAATACATATGAGATAACTCGGCCTAATGAATCAACTGTTCCACCAAATGCACCAAGTGCAGTTGATGTTGTTTGAAACCCAGGCGTGATAGTATCAACAGTGGTTCTAAATGCAATCCTTGCTTGATCAATTGCATCGATCGAATCATCGGCTAATTCTGAATTACTTCCCACCATTTTACGCTGTGCTTGTATAGATTCCACAGTTGCATTTTTAATACTATCTAATGCAAGACTGGCTGTTGCTTGCATTTCTCTAAATTTTACAGCATCAGCTGAATTTGAGAAGGTGGTAGGTGCATTGGAAAATCCTGCGGCAATAGTACCCACTGCGGCTACGATTTCGTTATCTGTTATGTCACCAACTGCCGCTCTATCAAAAATATCAAAAAACTGTCTTTGCACATCACCTGGTAAGAATTTTAAAACATTTTTTAGTTCTTCACTTGCGTCATTGACAGATGTTTTGTCATATTGTATATTTCTAACAGTGTTAGGTAACAAGTCTGCTACTAAAGCACCTATACCAGGTATTGCATTTTCAAATGCAGTTCCAATAATGGCCTGTGCTTCAGTAATTCTGTCGACTGATCCTTCGCCAAAGTTATCAATCAAATATGATTCATTTTGGTGAAGTGCTAAACGGAAGTTTACATCTTTTAGTGCTTCTGATCTTGCATTAAGCATTGCCTCACGTGAGTCTCCAGTTAAGCTGGCCATTACTGTTGCCATTTCTGAACTAGTGCGCAAATTTTCATTAATGCGGCGCTGTGTTGATGTATTAACTGATTCAATCTGACCAAGTTTATATAATAGATCAGCCTCTTCTAAAAATCTAGCACTCAGTTGTTCAGTAGTATAACCCATATCACCAAGCACATTACTATTAGCCTGTACATTGGCGATAACTTGAGAAACTTCTCTGGCATTTCTAGCAAAGCCGCCGCCTGTATTAACTAAGACATCTTTATATTGTGCAAATTGTGCAGTTAGTTCACTGAAACTCATGCCAGTAAATGCAGCTTGTTGTCTTATAGTGTCATAAATGCGCAAATCTTCAGGTAATAATCCCAAATCTATCATTGCTCGCATACTTTTTTCTTGTTCAGTTAAAACTTTAGCAAAGAATGCTGTAGCACCTAATATAGCGGCAGTACCTACCCTGACAGCGCCGGCGATCATGCTAACTCTTTTTCCAACTATCGGTACATTTCCAGCTAACTCAGCTGTTGATTCAGCTAACCCGTCTACAAGTCCGCCTGCAATTTTTTGCATATCAATAATAGAGTTTAATGGATCCAAATCTCTATCAAATGTTCTAAGTGTTTCTGAAACAGCTTTCTCACCGCGTTGTAGTGCTTTTAGAGTTTTACTTGTTTCTTTTTTCAGCTTATCTGCGGCTCGTTCTGTTTGCAATGGATCTAATTGTACGCCAAGTTTACGCATTGCCTGTACCGCTTGATTATAACCGGCAGGATTAACACTTGCAATACTATCCATAGTAGCCTCACTGGCCCATGGGTAAGCTGCGTGTATCATTGCAATTAGATCTTCGTCCATTAACTACTCACTTTATAGGATAAATACAAATAGGATGCATTATATAATGTATTTATTTGGAGAAAACCATGAATGACAACCCTTTAATAAAGGCCTACAGAAAACCAGCAATGTACATCACATTGCCCAGTGGTGGAGAATATTATGATCCAAAGCCGAAGCTTAGTGTAGACGGAGAGCTAGCAATTTATAGTATGACTGCTAGAGATGAAATTATTACTAAATCTCCAGATGCACTGTTTAATGGAGAGGCGACTGTGAGTTTGATTAAAAGTTGCTGTCCTGATATTGCTGACCCTAACCAAATTCCAGTTAACGATCTATTAATGATAATGATTGGAATTAGACAAGCAAGTTATGGCAAAGAGATTGATATTGATATCGCATGTGAAAAATGCAGTGAGATGAACGCAATGAGTGTTGATGCAAACAGACTGATGGCGAGGCATACCCCAACTGAAGTATCAAATAAATTGAAATTGCAAAATGACTTTGTTGTAAGATTAAAGCCTTACACATTAAGTGAAAGAACACTTATGCAAATTCAACAAGTTAAGCAACAAAAAATGATACAGGGCGTTCTTCAATCAAAAGACAACAGTGAAGAACAGCAAGCAAAAATATTTGGTCAAACATTTGTTGAACTAGCTGATTTGACGGTCAACTTAATTACTAACTGTGTTATGTCAGTTAGGATGCCGGATGACGAAGTTATTGACGACAAAGACATGATCCGCGAGTGGTTAAAGTCTATTACAAAAGATGATTATGAATCAATCAAAAAAGTAATTGAAGGTTTGAGCGACAGTGGTATTGATACTACATTTAAAACAACATGCCAAAGTTGCCAACACACTTGGGAAGCTGATGTTGATTTGGACATCTCAAATTTTTTCGTAGGTTGATCGCCACTAGTCAACCGAAAGAGATAGAAAAAATCGTCAATAGATATAATAAACAGCTTGAAGAAACTGAAAGCAATTATATGGATCTATTGATGTATAGTGGATTAAACTTAAACTATCAGGACATAATGTCTATGCCTGTTGATAGCTTGCGAATGCTTGTGGAAAAAATAAATCATTACGAAAACTCAAAATCAGGAAAGCAATTCCTATAGTTTTGTAATATTCTCATAATAATCTTTTGGCCAACTGTCATAGTAAGTTGTAGTGTGCAAGAAACCACGCTTCTGTATAATATCAGCTCTTAACTGAATAAAAACACAATTAGTAAAGTTCTGTACAAAATGTCCGGACTCTGGAGTACTAGTAAAGTACAATAGATCCGGATTTTCTTTTGATAACTCGTCAAGAACAACCTGTACATCAGTTATGTCTTGACCATCAACCCAAGCAATGGCGATCTCATAAGTTTCCTTATCAAACAACTCATATTGTGATTTTAAGTTATCTCTACAATCTAAAAATTGTATCTTGTTGGTTAGTCTTGCCTTACGTGCAAATGGACAAACAGGAAAACCATCGATCTTTTTTGCTTCGACGTCTTGAATAATCCACTCGACAAATTTATCTTGGAATATTTTGAAGTTCATATATTTCTACTCAGAATTGTGACAATGTAAATTGTACTGTCAATATTTATGAATCTTATCAAATGCTCTACGAGCATTATATCTTCTTAAAGCTATCGCTTTAATCGATATATTACTTTATTATTAAAGTTCGAAAAAATTATTATGATATAAAAATAATGAACATATTATATAATCGTTCATTTATTATATCATTTCCTTGAAGTTTATTCACACTAAGCCTGGTTTTGGCCTAGTAATGAATAAACAATGATTGGTTATTTCCCGTCATTATTACACACATCATATTAACAAACCAATTATTGGGGAGGCGGTTACGCTGTACCTCTATTACATGCTGCCTTGGTAGCACAGACTATAGTGTTTTTTGCCAATATGACAGCTAAAAACAGTCCATCAAGTTCCAAGTGTCAGGAGAGCTTGATCTTTTATTCACACATCTCTGTGTTACAACCTTTTAGACAATACAAAAGCACTCTCGCATAGGCAAGGTCTTTTAGGCATCCGGCGATTAAACCGGGTAGTGTATTGAATCGGACAACTGAATAGCCCATTGCTTACCGTCTCTATCAGGAACGGATTCGCAGCACGATAATATCTGGCGTGCCAACCTTATGATCAGTTTTTAAGGGAGTTTTGAGATGGTCTCTAGCAGTTTTTGTTTTTTTGTAGCTGTTCTGTTAGTATATGTGAGCCATGTACACGGACCTGTATGTGTCCGTTATAATAATCGTCTGATTCTAGTACTTTTCTGGTAAATTGTTCTCGTGCCTCAATGTAACTGCATTCTGCTTTGCTGTTACAATAAAATAATATTTCTCTTGTGAAGTTTTCGGTGCCTAAAGTTTCAATATCTGTTGTTAGTGCGTTTGATGAGCCATAATATGTTTTCCAGTCTGAGTCTATTTTTGATTTAATTTTTTTTCTAACTTTTTTGCCATTTTTTTGTGTGTGCATCTTGTATTTTGTTTTGGAAAACTTAGCTAGTTTCTTCCCAATATACATTCTGCCTGATTGTGTATTCGTGATTAAGTATACAAAGCCAGCGCAATCTTCCGGCAACTCAGTAACTGTCTCTCCGCTATACGTCCAAGGTAACAAATTGTTTCCTATAATATCTTACGATACTACACTTCTTCATTATCGTCAATAACTCTTTTGAGTAATTGCCATATATCTATCCCCACGTCTTCGTGAGATTCTCCCAACATAAGGTGTCGGTCACGTTGTCCATATTTGCGGCGATAAACTTTTTCATTATCCCGCTCATATATCCATTTTGAGTTAGGCATCAACGATTTCTACTTCAGTATTGAAAGTAGTAAAGCCGTTTTCTTTAGTAACTTGCAATACGTTATTTACCCTTCCTACAAGCTCATCTCGGTGTGAGATCAGCAAAATATTTTTATATCTTTCTCGTTCCATTTTCTTGAGAACGCCCAGTGCGCTCTCAACGCCAATTGTATCCATACCACTGTCAACTAGCTCGTCAATACAAACTAAGTTAATAGGATGGTTCATACTTTCAAACACATCACGGAATGCCCAACTAAGTCCTAGGATAAGTCTGTTACGTTCTCCACGTGACAGGTTATCAAAATCTAAGTCTTGACCAAGTTGAACAATGCTTACATTTAGATCGCTTTGGAATTGCACTTCGTGCGGTAATCCAAGTTTAGTAATATAGTATTCCAAACGGTTGTTCATGAATTGTAAGTTTTGTTCAATAATCTTTTTACGAATAAAGCTATCCTTATTAGTTAGCAATTTAAGAAGAAAGTCTTGGTGCTCCTTGAGCTCAGTTAGTCTATTTACTTCAGTCCAATCAAGTTCTTGTAACCCGGTGTTCTTTAGAGCATCAATCTGATCAGCATACGGATCAGTTTCGCTTTGGGCGTTTTCTAAGTTATTGTTAGTTTGTTGGATTTTATTCTGATGCTCAAATGCTTCTTGTACTGTGTTGTACTCAATGTGAGGTGCAGAACCAAGTTCACCAATCTCTGCAACAACAGCTTCATGTTCTTGTAGTTGTGTATTATTAGCAAGCAATTGCATGGTAGCTTCTTGCTTTTGTTCTTCTTTTGCAGAGAGGATACTTTCTTGTTTATCATCGTGCATTTCTTGACCGCAAGCATAGCAAGTGTGTTCTTTAAGTAACTTGATTTCATCATTAAGTTTGGCGATAACTTTTTCTTGTTTCTTATCGTCAGAATTGAGACTATTAATCCATCTCTGCGCTGTTTCAATTTTAGACTTATTTTCATTAAATTCAGCAAACGCAACATGTGCTTGTAGTTCTTCTTCAATGTCGATATGTTCTAGTGCAAGTAAGTCTTTCTTATATTCATCGATATTTGATTGTTTCTTCTGCTGCCAGACACGTTGGCGACGTTCTAAATCAGTAATACTCTTGCCAATTCTTTCGTTAGCTTCTTCAGTAGCACGAATACGATATGTTTCTTCTTGTATTCTGTCTTTGCTTTGTTTGACAAGATCTTTCAGAATATCAGCTTTTTCAGACAATTGAGTAATACCCAAAAGTTGTTCAATCAACTCACGTTGATCATTTGCTCGCATACTGAGAAACGGTTCAGTATATGTATTAAGTGCAACAATGTGTTTGAACATTGTGTGACTCATGCCCAAAACTTTTTCAATAGCAACTTGGCTCAGTTTACCTTCGCCTTGCATTTCGTCAGTTGCACCTTCCATATTGTTAATATCGTTAACTAGAAACTTAAATAAGTTAGGCTTGCGTCCACGTTCAATACGATAGTTTGTGCCATCTTTTTCAAAGTCAACAGTAACAACCATTTGCTTGTTGTTTGTCTTATTGACTAGGTTATCTTTTTTAATATTATATAGTGCATTACCAAAAAGGGCAAAGCTAAGTGCATTGACAATTGTTGTTTTACCAGTTCCATTACGTGAACCATCGCCACCCAAGTCAATATTATTGCCCAGTACAAGTGTTAGTCCGGCAGTGTCAAACTGTACAGCTTGAGTAACATTACCTACACTCATAAAGTTTTTAACAGTGATATTTTTGATATTCAATGACATTAATTATGTAATCCATTATAAATGCTAATAAGCAAATCGTTTCTAATTGTATTACTGTCGATAGCATTCAATTGATTGAGAACAATTTGATCTACGTTTTCAATTTCAATTTCAGCACCAGTGTTCCAGTCTTGTGTGTGTTCTTCTTTTTTGCTGGGCAACAATGTAATCTCACGGAGATTATACTGTTCTGCAAAAGTCTCCTTGATAAAGTTAGCTTCTTCATATGTGATGCCAACGTCAAGTGTAATACGACAGTGTGTCTTATTAGACAATATTTCTTCAGGATTGTCAATCAATTTAGATAAGTTAATTGTACGATATTTTGGTGCATCTGTCCAGTTTACAAACTCTGGCTCATGGCCCCATTTGAGGAATGTGATACCACGTTCATCATCCCATGCATCAGCATAGTTATGTGGAAAGCAATTTCCAGGATAAATGATGTTACCACGTGTTTGCCGTTTGTGAAAGTGTCCACTGAACACCTTGTCAGCTTTGTTTAAATCATCTGGACGTAAGCCGTGCCCGTGATCAGGCATTTGTACCATAGCATTCATAAAGAAGTGCGGAAGCTCAAAGTGACCAAAGATATACTTTACGTTTAGTTCTTTTAGTTTCTTGTGTTCGTCCTCTACTAGCCATGGAACGAAAGCACAGTCATCAATAATTTCAGTACCGTCATTAATCATATGAATATTGGGATACTTGTCAACCATTGGAATACTATGAATCTCACGCTTTTCACGATAATACAGGTCGTGGTTGCCAGTGATCATAATAACTTCATCAAACGCATCATTTAAGCGTTGCAAGTTACTTGTGGTATAATTCATTGTACTGACATTAATGCTGGCTCGATTGTGATGCCAGTCACCCAAAAACAAACATTTTTTAATGTTTCTCTTGTGTGCTTCTTCAATCATCCAAATAATGAATTCTTCACAATCAGTATTGTGTACTCGTGAGTTATTTTTCATACCGAAATGTATATCGGTAAAGATAACAGCTTCATCAAATAACAATTTTATTCTCCGTCTTGCTCAGTTGTTTCAGTTTTATTTCTTAGTTTTTCATCTTCAATAGCAATTCGATCCTGTTGCGCTTGCCATTCTGCTGTAAATGTTCTAGTGCTAGAGGGGTTTAGGCCGCCTTGTTCTAGTAAATCGTCTCGAATGTTTTGGCTACGTTTTTCTAAATTTAGTACACGAGTAAAGCTATTGTTGATAGCCGCAGTATAATAAGCAAATGGATTTTGTGACTTCAATTCATTAAATTGTAAACCAATCTGTGTTAACTGTAGCAATGCTTGCCCACGCATTTCATCAACATATGTATAACCACGCCAGTTGCCACGCATACTATAACGGTGACACAGCATCATATACATTTTAGCAAGCCTTTCATTGGTTTTTCCGTGATCTACGCTAAATTGACCATTACCAATCCCGCCTTCCCAATGACTGCGAACTACTTCATCCCATTTACCATCAACAAGTGCAATGTGTTTAAATGGGGGGAAGTTGCAACGACTGTGATTGTCAGCCACTGTTTTTGGGTTGTTTTTGCGTTTTTCAAGAGGAACATGGTCAAATGTCATTACACGAATAACCAAGTCTTCGTCAGCAATAGATTCCATACTAACTACAAAGTCAGCAGCTCTGGGTTTAGTTTTACGATCAAGCTCTCCACGTTCCCAACGCTTTACTTCAGCTTCATGTGCTTGTTTCTGCATACGTGATGCACGATTCTGCCTCGCTTCATCAATATGATCTTTTGTAATTTCTATGTCACCTTCAACAATTAAGTCAAAGTAAAAGTACTTGTCGTCTTTTACATAACTATAACTCATTTTAGAATTATGAATTTCTTTCAACAATTCTTTGTTTGATAGATAATGATTTTTTGCCGCCATCAGAACACTCCTTAGTTTCATACATTCTAGCGTGTTTATACTTGACTGTCAACCGGTTTCTTTTTATACTAAATACTAGTGGAGATAAGCCATGATTATTAGTGAAATTTTAAAAATAACAGAAAATGTAGACAATGCTGTAGTGTTCTATGGTGGACGGTTTCAGCCTATGCACCAAGGACACCGTGATGTATACAAACATCTAGTCAATAAATTTGGCTCAGATAATGTATTCATTGCTACTACATTCAGTCAGAAAGCACAAAAAGCACACAGTGCTGGGGACTTTAGTGAGGATCCGTTTACATTCGATGAAAAGAAAAGTATTATGTCAAAAATGTTTGGTATACCTGTAGATAAGATTGTCAACAGCAATCCATACCGTAGTGAGCCTACCACTGTGGGAAGAGACAACAACAGCACTGCTACTATATTGGTTTATGGTGAAAAAGATGCTGGAAGACTAGGCGGAGGCAGTATACAAAAACTGCCAAGTGATATGTCACAACTAACACCTCATAGTGACGGAACAATCTATGCTTATGTGGCACCTCTTATGCAAGGTGGTATGAGTGCAAGCGATTTTAGAAAAGACATGGCTAGCGATATAGATCAAAATAAAAAAGCTGATGCTTTCCAAAAGTTTTTTGGTAAATTTGATCAGGAAATATTTAATTTTATCGAGGATAGGTTAACATGAGCGGCGGAGTAAGATGGAGTCAAAGAACAACATTAAAGACAAAGGATGCCAGTTGGCTATCCGGTATATTGGCTCCTCTAACTAAAACTGGCAACGGCGTTAACTTCCCTTACACTCCAACAATCAACATGGCGCACAGTGCTAATTATGGATCATATGATATAGCAGGGTCAGTATACCAGCCAAATTATTATGTTAATACTCCCAATCCACAGATTGATTTAACTGCAACATTCACTGCCCAGTCTAACACCGAAGCTGAATACACTGCTGCCTGCTTGCATTTTTTCAAAAGTGTACTCAAGGGAGATTACGGACAACAAACACGCAGTACTAGTGGAACCCCTCCGCCTGTATTACTTCTAAGTTCTTATGGCAGTATGCACCTGGAAAATACTCCTGTAATTTTGCGTAGCTTTAACTACACATTGCCGGAAGATTTAGATTATGTTACGATTGAGACCGATGGGCAACTACAAACATTACCAACCCAGTTGCTGGTGAGCTTGAGCTTTACGCCACAGTACCCACCAACCAAGGTTAGAAAAGAATTTAATATCAATACCTATAGATCAGGAAAAGCTGGAGGATTTATGTAATGGCATCGTATCGTTCAGACAGTGCATATAGAAATACTCCGAAAGTAGAAGGCAAATATCTCGACATTTATGAATCTACAGTCACTAACTTACAGGAATATAATCTAGTTGAGAAGGAAATATCTCCTAAATATCATCAACGCCCAGACTTAATGGCACATGACTTGTATGGAAATTCAAAGTTGTGGTGGGTGTTTTTAGAATTCAATCAGGATGACTTGGAAGACCCTATACTTGACTTTGTGTCAGGTTTAACTATTTTAGTACCTACAAGGTTTTCATAAATGACAGTTAGAAGTGTAAGAAATAACAATCCAGGAAATATTGAAATGGGCAGCTCACAATGGGTTGGCGCCACACCTGGTACTGATTCTAGATTTGAAACGTTCGCTACGCCAGAACACGGTGTACGTGCGATGACAAAGACACTTTATACATATCAAGACAGACATCGCTTATCCACTGTAAATCAGATGATTAGTCGCTGGGCACCTCCGTCAGAAAATAATACAAATGCGTACGCCAGTCACGTAGCAAGTGCAATGGGAGTAGACCCAAATCAACCAGTTGATTTAAGAAATAATCCACAGTTAGCGGAACGCATGGTAAGTGCGATGATTAGAGAAGAAGGCGGTGCAGAAGCTTCTACTTACTTTAATCCAGATGTAGTTGCTGGCGGCGTAGCACTTGCTAATAATCAGACTCCGCCACCACCTCGCACACAGGAAGAAGATCCAATATTATCTGAAACAACAGGCACAGTGGGAGTTGATCCAGAAACTGGTGATTTAGTTGAATATGGTGTAGAGCCAGTTAATAGAAATGTTGCTACTGGCTTTGATGGATCTAAAGTACAAGAAAATTGGTTAAGTACAGTTAACTTGGGAACATATAAATGGACATTGTATCTAGTAAAGAGTAGTGTGTGGAATAGTCCGGAATCATTAAACAATGATACGTCAGTGTTAAATGCAGGTAACGCATTAATTATAGCTGAAACTGGAGTTGACTCTACATTTAATATTGAAAATATGCTAATGTTAACCAGACTTATTGAAAGCTCTGGTGACAACAGCGCTGCACTTGGAACATTTCAATTTGATCTAATAGAAACAATGGGCTTTACATTTGTTGATAGACTACTAGTATTTCAGAAAAGTTTCTTCCCAAGCGGCGGTATACCAAATGCGTTGTTTGTTCTCAAATTAGAGTTTTTGGGAAAAGATGAATATACTGACAAGTCAATCAAATGGCCTGGACAAAGTATGTTTTATCCCTGTACATTTCAGACAATTAATGCCACTGTTGATGGTGGCGGCAGCAAATATAATATTATTGCTATGAACTCTCCAATGTCAGCATCACAACATGCTACGGTTGCGATAGATCTTAATGTGCAAGGAGTAGATACTATTCAATCATTTGCAACAGAACTCAGCTTGCAATTAAATGAGCATGAGCGAGTAATCCGCGCAGATGCTAGAAATCAAGTAACTGGTCCACCACCAGTTAGAAAAACTTGGAGAGTAGAATTTGATGCCAGTGCTACTAATGCTAGCTTGCCAGACGCATCTGGGCAATCGTTTAATTTAGCAGCACAATCATTTGGTACCACTGCTGACCAAGCAAGTGCTGGTATGTTAAGTGCAAATACTGATGACCCAAACTACCGCGACGCTACTATTAACAGTGACACAAATATTGCAAATTATGTAACTATGCTGTTTACTAGAAACTGCCCCGGGTTTGCCGCATATGCTAGATACCACAGTGAAAATAGTATCAAGTCTCCTTTTATTAATACAGAAGTTGAGATTACGCACGGTGATGGAGTTGATCCAACTACATTTGAGAGAGAAAAGGAAATCATTGTTAAGATTGGAATTATTTGGACATATACTGCAAGGCCAGATAATCCACAGAGAGCCATTGAACAAGCAACCAATTCAGCATATCAAAATGAAAGATTTGGACAGCTTCCTATTGCAAAAGCGTATAGATATAACTACAGTGGAGAAACAACTGAACTCATTGACTTTCAACTTGAATACAATAACCTGTTCGTAGTTGCACAGGATCCTGGGTTTGCAACTCGCTACGAGGAGCCAAGTGGTTCTCACGGATCAGCAATTGTTAACAGTACAACACAGTCAAACCTTGCAGAAGTAAGTGATTTAAATACAACAGCTAGTAGAATTTCAAATGCAACTTACTTGAGTGATGTCAAAATTGACCAGGATGATATTGTAATTGAGATACCAAGCTATAGTTTTCAGTTGCTAGGCGGTAATTTACAAAATGCAAATGATCACAGCGCAGGCAACACTGACGGAATTAATGCAGTTAGAGACCTAATGTACGCAGGCAGAAGTGCAGATTTTTTAGACGTGGAATTCCAGATCAGAGGAGACCCTTATTGGATGGGTACACCAGGTGCAATTTCATATGGCACCACAGAAACATTATTGGAATATGCACGTGCTGATAGTTTAATTGCATTTACAAACTTTCATCCAAAAGAAGCAATGATGGAACCAGGATACCGTGGAAAGGCTGACATGGATTTAGCCAGTAGTGGAGTTTATAGAATTACAGACGTTGAGAGTAGATTTCAACAAGGGCAATTTGTACAAACATTAAAAGGTTTTAGAGATACTAGGACAACTGCATCCTTGGTGAAAAATCACCTAGCAAATTTAACGAGTGAGTAAAAATGGCATATAGAGACGACAATAAAAATTTACCAGGTAGAACAAAACAACAAAGCAGTGGCGGTGTCAATGCCCTGGCTGGGGTGTATACCGCAGTTGTAACAGACAATGAAGATAGTATTAACACTGGCAGAGTAAAAGTAAAAATACCACAATTTGGTGGTGAAGAAGTTAGTAGGCTTGTATTGTTGGTAACTCCGTTTGGCGGAGTAAGCAATGGACGTGAAAATTCTGATGATCCAGCAGATGAAAAAGGAGCTCCTAAAAGTTTTGGAATGTGGCCACAGCCGCCAGCTATTGGAACAGAAGTTTTAGTTGCGTATACAACTGGACGGGAAGAAGGTTTTTTGGTTGGTAGCTTTATAGGCAAAGATAGAAACCACATGATGGGCGGACAGGCTAGTGCAGAAGCATATAATCCTGATGGTACGACTAGTTTTGGTCCAACAGTGGAAAAAAACGTTCATGACAGTAATGACCAATCAACCAAACCTATGAATGTGGAAACGTCAGCAAGATTAAGCCAACAAGGCCTGGCTGGTGATTTAGTTAGAGGCCACAGTGCCAGTAGTGCAAGAAGAGAATCTCCAAGTAAAGTATTTGGTATCAATACAGCTGGCGGACATGTATTAACATTGGATGACGGAGATGCAGAAGGCGGCAGTGCTAATATTCGTCTTCGCAGTAAGAATGGTGCACAAATATTATTGGATGACAGTAATGATATGATATTTGTAACTAATAGTAGTGGTAGTGCATATGTTGAAATAGATAGGGCAGGCATGATCGATGTTTATAGTGAAACCAGTATTAGTATGCATTGTGAAGGTAGTTATAATCTTCACGCCAAAGGAAACATTAATATGCAAGCTGATCAGGGCGTAAACATCAAGAGTGCAGGTGCTGAAGGAATCAAAGTAGAAGCAAGCGTTGGTAGTATCGATCAATATGCTGAGACAAATATCAATATTAATGCAGCCCGAAGTACCAACATATTAAGCAAGCATCATGTTGAAACTGCAAACATGATTGACATGAATGGACCACAGGCTATGACGGCAAGTAAAGTAACAATGCACAGTCAAGTAGCCAACAAGGGAGTTGCAGAGAGTGCAGTTGAAAGAGTACCAGAGCATCAGCCCTGGGATGGCAAAACAAGCCTTCAGGAAACATTTAATACAAGCAAGGGAACGGTGTCATAATGGCTAGGATAGTTTTACCAAATATTGTAACCGAAAAGGACCTTATTGAATTTGATTTGTTTACAGTCAAAGATCCAGACGCAGTCAATGTTCTTTTACCATTAAATGAATTGGAAGCAAGTGAACTTTCATTAAACTTTTCTTTACGTCAGACTCCTTGGAGAGGGTATAAAAACACCAACCCTGTAACCAAGTATTCACAAATCGGATATGGTACATCAAAGGATTTGGACAATAAATTGGGATTAACTGAAAAGCAATCTTATAGTTATTGGATTGAGAATTATAAAAATGCAGAAAGAAAGTTTAAACGGCTTTTTCCTCTTGACTTTCTAACACAATCACAGTATGATGGATTAGTAAGTCTTTATTTTTCTACTGGTAGTTTTGATAAAGTTGGCACTGAAGATCGAAAGTTTGATTTGTCTCTGTTTATAAAAAACAAACAATGGGAATATTTTGCAACTGCACTAACAATGAGTGGCTCAAATAGGATGATAAGACAGGGCGAAGCAAAAATTATAATGCTGGGCGACTATGGTCCATATAAAGATAGAAGTTTAATCAAAGAGCAAGGCCTGCAGGCATTAAGAAAAAACTATCCTGATAACTTTACTGATAGTATTAGTAGACAACAGGCAGAAAATATATACTATGTTGAAACTGGAAGATTTTTACCTAAAATGACATTGTCAAGACAGCGAGAAGTGGTCAAGGTAAATACATAAAATAAAAAGGAATAACACTTGCCTAGCGTACTATTACTTAACGCAGATGCACAACCACTAACGTATCTTCCACTAAGTACAATTAGCTGGCAGAGTGCAATAAAGGCTGTTTTTTCCGATAAAGCGAGAGTTTTAGAAACATATCTCAGCCATGAAATACGCAGTGCTAACTTTAAGATGCAAATGCCCAGTGTTATCATCCTAACAAGATATCACAAACAACCCCAAAGAGCAAAATTTACCCGACGTAACTTATATGTAAGAGATAATTACCAATGTCAGTACTGTGGTGATAAATTTAGTCATGGAGATCTGACAATCGATCATGTAATTCCCAAAAGCCGAGGCGGCAAGTTAATCTGGGAAAATAGTGTAACTTCGTGTGGACCATGCAACGTCAAAAAAAGCAACAAGTTACAGCGTCCTATCAAAAGTCCACATAGACCTAGTTGGCATGAAATCAACAATGCAGCTAGAACTTATAATTTAACAATTCCTGATGAAATTTGGCAACAATACTTGCAATGGCCAGAAAATTTACTGTCCATTAATAAAAACATGGCAGACTTTCCAGCCTAAAAAACCTTAGATTCTTTTAGATAAATATCATTATGAAGAAGATAATCGGTTATACAACAGTTGGCGAGCGATATGATGCTAGATATCTAACAGATCTAGAGCTTGCAAAGCAGGATTTAAAGAATCATTTCAATATCCGCAAAGGTGAGAAATGGACTAATCCTGAGTTCGGTAGCAATCTACCGTTATATGTATTTCAACCACTTGATGATCAAACACTCTACCTCATTGAACAGGATGTCAGTGATGTAGTTACGTTTGATCCGCGGTTTGATTTGATAGATAAAAATGTAACAGTTGTACATGATGCTGGGGAAGTAACAGTGAGTATTAAGTTAATGTATTTGCCCACAACCACTGCCACTGATTTGATATTAAAATTCGATGACGAATTTCAGGAAGATAAAGAGTTTTAAACATGGCACAGAAAACAAGACAATCTAGAATGTTTGCAGCAGAGGACTATGCAGCAGTTTACGATTCATATATTAATGCTGATTTCCAAGCGTATGATTACGATACGATTAGAACATCAATGGTTGATTATGTTCGTAACAATTACCCAGAAAATTACAATGACTGGATTGAAAGTTCAGAGTTTGTAGCAATACTAGATTTAATTGCTCGCTTTGGTCATAGTTTAGCATATCGTAACGACATTAACAGCCGCAACAACTTCCTGAGTACGGCTCAACGTCAAGAAAGTGTATTTAAACTCGCAGAATTTTTAGGTTACCAACCAAAACGCCCTCTTCCTGCATTTGGTCAACTAAAGGTAGTAAGTGTAAAAACAAACGAGCCAGTTGTTGGCAGCAAAGGCACCAGCCTTGGTGGTCAAGAAATACGCTATGAAAGTTCAACAAATGTTGACAACTTGGATGATTTTATTACAGTACTAAATGCAGCGTTTGCTCCAAGTAACCAAATAGGTAGTCCTAGAAAACAAGCTACTATAAGCAATACACTAGTACAATTTTATAATATTAATAGTATTATTGATCAAATAAACTTTCAGTTCAACGGCAAAGTACAAGGCAGCAATTCAACATTCGATGCAATTGGATTAACATACAACAGCACACAAAAGTCAATTGAAGAAAATTCTCCTAATCCAAATGGCGCTTTTAGCGTAATTTATAAAAATGACGGCAAAGGAATTAGTAGCAACAACACTGGTTTCTTTGTTGGTTTTAAACAAGGATCATTGCAATTTCAGGACTTTCAAATTGACTCAAGTATCGGTGAACAGTCTTTAGATATAAATGTCAACAATGTAAACAACAGCGATGTCTGGGTACAAACAATTGATGCTAATGGCAATCCTCTCAAAGAGTGGACCAAAGTTGATAGTGTGTTTGGTAGCAGTACTGCATTTAACACTATTGAAGCTGGTGTGCGTGACATCTTTAGTGTAAAGACACGCAAAGATAATCAAATTTCAGTACAGTTTGCTGACAATGCATTTGGTAACCAACCTAGTGGTATTGTTCGTGTTTGGTATCGCCCCAGTGCCAATCAAACATATGTGCTTCGTCCCGATGACATTGGAAATAAAAAGATTGCAGTTAAGTATAAGGGTATTGACGGAAATACATACACAATTGCAATTGAATTGCAACTTAAAAATAGTGTACTAACAGCAAGTGAGAGCGAAACATTGGATAGTATCCGTGTTAATGCACCACGAGCATACAGCGCACAAGACAGAATGATTACAGCAGATGATTATAACAATTATCTAGTAAGTCAAAGTGAAGCAATTAAAAAGATTAAAAGCATTAATCGCACACACAGTGGGCACAGTAGATATGTTGACATTACAGATCCAACAGGAGCGTACACTAGTTTGAGATTGTATGCAACAGATGGAATAATCAACAAGGAAGAAGTAACAAAAACACAATTTAGTAATAGTACAGTTGCATCGGTTATTTTTGATAATCAGATAGCTCCGCTGTTATACGATGATGAAGTAATCAATTATTATTATGATGCTAATAGACTGGTGTTTTTAGATTTAAAAGCTGATGAATATGATGGCGCAAGTGACGAAAATGACAGGAAGTTCATCTGGGATAGTAGATTAAACATAAACTCAGATATAAGCACTGGTAACATTGTTAATGACGATGACAGCGTCGACGGCGGCGTTATTCAAAGATTGGGAAATGCAACCAACAATTATATGCGGCATGCCAAAGTTGGATCATTAGTTAAATTAAAACACACGCAAGTAATAGATAATGAAACAGTTGTAACTGATTATTGGACTAAAATTTCAAGAATTTACAATGATGGTTTAGGTGTAGAAGATAATAATGGTAATCCAACTGGATTAGATAATCGCGGCCTAGGAGCAGTGGTGTTTGATACCCGTGTACCTGATGGCGCAGAGATTGAAATAATTTATCCTCCGTTTACTAGAAAGTTTACTGTTTCTGAAAGACAGTTGTTTATTGATGCACTATTAAGTAAACGTGACTTTGCAATTAATTACGATTATATCAACACTGAGTGGAGTTTAAATGAAGATCCGGAATTAGATCTTAGTTGGATGATAAAAGTAGATTATGATACAACAACAAACATTAATAGATATATTATTACAAATCGTGTAATTAGATATTCAATTGAAAGTTCACAAATTGAGTTTGGCAATATTGGAAACCAATACAAGCTACAGAGTGAAAGCAACAAAAAGTTTAGAGATCAAATTGATATAAATTCTCAACAAGGCGCTCCATTAGGCAGCTTCTTTGTGTATGGTTATGAATTTGCAGAAAATGGACAAGAGACTGGTGTGTTTAACAACAACAAAGTATTACTTGTTATGAAAGATAAAAACCAAGATGATCGTCCAAATAATCCTGATAGTTTCTTTGATGTAACGGGTGGAGAAGACACACTTTCTGAATTAAGATTAGAATGGACACACGTTCCAGATACAAATGAAATTATTGATCCAAGTTTTAGTAACATCATTGATGTGTTTGTGTTAACACAATCATATGATAGTTTATATCGTAGTTGGTTGTCTGACAAAAGAACAACCAATCAAGAACCATTACCTCCAACAGTTACTGATCTAAATCAACAGTTTAAACAGGTCAATGCAAAAAAAGCAATGAGCGATACTATAATTTATCGCCCAGTTAAATACAAAGTGTTGTTTGGAAACAAAGCGCCAAGTGAATTACAAGCAAAATTTAGAGCGATTAAAGTACAAAACGCTAGAATTACAGACAACGAATTAAAGAGTTTGATAGTTAAGAGTATAGAAAACTTCTTTAGTATTGAAAACTGGGACTTTGGCGAAACGTTTTACTTTACGGAGCTCGCGGCACAAGTACATAAAGACTTGTCGGGATCACTAAGTAGTTTTGTAATTGTGCCATATGGCATAGAAGGTTCGTTTGGTGATTTATTCCAAATTACGCCGTTGGGAGATGAACTATTAATTCCAGATGTAAGTATAGACAATATTGATATTATTGATAATATCACAGCAGATAATATTAGAAGTCAGTAAAGGCACACAACATGAGTGATTATGAATCAAAAAATCCAAAGAAGGTCGAGAGAAAAAAGCGTTCTGGAGAATATAAAACTCAATACGTAAAGAGTAGTGAACATTTACCACAAGTTTTTCAAACACCAGTTAATCAGAAATGGTTAGATGCATCCTTTGATCAGATGATATCCAAAGCTGACTTGGATGTAATGGCTGATTGGATTGGCAGTAAAAGCGGTAAACATAGAACAATACTAGATGGGTTTTTGCCTGACAACAGCGAATCACTGAGATCAGGACTACAGTTGGAGCCAGCAATTGTTACACGTGACGATGCTGGAAAGTTAGACACATTAATCAGTGTTGAGGACATTGCTAATAGAATTAATTTAGACTTTGATACTTACAACTACAATGGTGGATATAACACTCAAGGTTATGTTTTTAATCCTCCTATTGATACTGATAAATTTATCAATTATAACCAATATTATTGGACTACTAACATGCCAGTAATTGAAAGCGTTAACACTGGCACAGTCAATCCAGATGTTATTGACACGATTAACGGAAATATTTTATATAACTTTAGTGATGATAATTATTCTTTTGAACTACAAAACGGCATGCTTATTAAGTTTGACTCTGGTTATGGCCCAGTTGATGGAAATACATACTTGGTAACAGGTGTTGGTAATCGTATTAAATTACGTTTGTATAAAGACACTAATGGAAGAATTGTTTGGACTGATAAAGCACCTAATAGTCAAGTAATTGCAGACTATTGGGATGATATTGGGACCACTACATATTCCAGAGATAATTTGGTATTTAAAACTGGTAGAGAAAAAATAATTAGCTTTAATGCAACACCATTATCTAATACGAACCGTAGTATACACATAAGATTCCTTAATGCTGATAAACAAGTGTCTGAATCAGTACAAGACAACAAAATTATTACCTTTGACCAGACTTGGGATTACGGCAATGTAAGTACGATTGGAACCTTCAATCCTACAACTGGCTTGCCTGAATTGATGGATAATACACTAGTACCAGATGACGATGATGGTACACCTCCAAACGTATGGACATCATACACTGTAAATGCCGATGGGGCTTATGATTTTGGTAATGGTCCAATTGAACTTAAAACTGGCGATGTTATTACATACAGTGTTGATGAAAAGAAATGGTTTAAAAACACTTGGCATTTAGATGTCTATCGTGTATTTTTAACGGACATTACAGATTCTGGTAACCGTGTAGATTTAATTACATTAGTGGATGCAGAAACAGACGCAAACGGAAACGTTGTTCAATTTATTCCAGGAGATTTAACACCTACACAAAAATACTTGGTGGAAAAACACCTTCAAGGCTGGGACACAGAAAATTATGATATTGAATATAAACTTAGCGAACTAAAAGAATATATCGTAATGGATACTCGAGATCCAAAAGCAACTGCTTGGAGTAGATTGAATCATTGGGTACATATTACTACACTTGATGAAGTTTGTAAGCTCACTGGTACATCGAGTGTTGATATATTAAGCCAAGACAGAAAAGCAAAGCGTCCTATTATTGAGTTTAATTCACAACTAAGATTATTCGCACACACAATTGACAACCAGCCTTCTGATACTAATATCTGGAAGGGACCGATTGACTTTGTGCTAGACGAGGTATCTGAAGATGAGAATTTATCTACCGGACAAACATATATTGTTCCAAATGATAATAAAATTTATACAGTGGGTAACTTAATTCCATTAACAGTTAACGACTTTGATACTGTATTGGTATTGAATGCACTAACTGATGCCAACCGCACAACATATGTTAATCAAGATTTATACTGGAATACTGAGGTATGGAAAGTCGGACAGCCAAAACTAACACAAAACCAAGCGCCACTGTTTGATCTAAGATGCCAGTTTAGAGCTAGCTTAGAAGATCAAAATGTATACCCTGGTACTGACTTTACAGGAAGTAAAGTATTTGCATACAAAGAAGCAACTGGTACACCAGATCCTGAATTGGGATTTCCAGTGGAATATAGAGACAATGGAATATCAGCAGAAATTGTATTTTCAAATGAACTGCAAGCACAGCGATATACATACACTGTAGTAAACAGTCAAAATCAATCAATTGGCTCTCGCCGAGAAATTCCTGGTTACTATAGCTATATCCAAAGAAGCACAACTAAAAATAATTATATTCCTTCGTTCAAACCACTGGGCGCTAAAACTGAAATACAGGCACTTGTTGAAAATCCATTCTTGCCGTTAACATTTGATATTGGATATAGTAGTTGGAGAACAAACAATGAATTTTTGGTTACTGTAAATGCACTTGATAGAATGAATGTAGAAGAACTTTATATTGATGGTGTATATCACGATTATAAAATACCTGATCCTAAATTAATCGTAGGTAGAGATATAACATACAATAGAGATATAACATACAAATTCCACGACTTAGTTGGAAATGATGTGGCGTCAGGCATTAAGTTATACGACAAGGATGACAATGAAATTACTGATCCATCAATTGTCTCGTATATTGACGAAAACAACGACGGCTTTGCTGAAACAATGTGTGTTACATTTGACAGCAACAGTGCAGATTTTTATCACTATGGTTACGATAGTCGACCAAAAGGCACTATTGGTGTAGTGGATAGTACCGACTCATTATTCCACAAGGTATATGTAAATGGGCAATATGTAAATGCATCAGAATATACTGTAACTGGAGACACAATTAAGTTACCAAAAAACCTACTGGAGTTCGGCTATTTGGTTGATGTAGAATATGTTAGTAATGATTCATCAGCTAGTTCATTAGACGCACGTGTTCCTGAAGTACACACTCACAATGCAAAAAACCAAATTATTTCAGAATTCACAATTGGTGAAACTACTGCACACTGGCAGAGCTTGCTACAAAATACAGTTGGGCTTGAAGGCCAAACTCACGGAAAAAATAACTCACACAAAAGACTCACAGTGAAAACTAACGGCGGCGAAATATTCCTGCATAATGATATCAGTATCATGCATGACATGACATACTCAGATAAACGAATCGACATTAACGAAGCACTGTATGAACAAGGCAGAGATTGGGATAGTTTCAAGTCTAGATTTGCTAATCAAGTGAGAAGATTGTATCAAGTTAATGCATATGATTCAGTAAGTGACTTGACAAATGCTGCAATTGATAGTATAACAACAACACGCCGCGGCGGAGATCTGTATCGTAAATCTAATATGGCATTTACGTTTGATGATAAAATGGAAAAAATAGATCTAACTGGGTCTAATCAAACATTTACTACAAGGTTTGCATTTAATACAGACTTGAACCAGAAGGACCACGTGTACGTTTACCTAACAGACAATCGTGACAACAATGGACAGTTTATTACAAGAATATTGATTGAAGGTGTTGATTACTCAGTAGATGGAAGTGAAATAACATTAAATGTAACAGCTATTGGTAAGACAAATTTACTTCCATATGTTACAGTTTATTGGCATGGTATGGATTATGATAGTTATATTCCGCCAAGCATGGCTAAATTGGGACTGTCATTTCCAGTACAGCCACACATTAACAACAATGGCATTGTTGGACATGATGGCAACTATTACTTTACTGACAGCTCACGTGAATTAGAAAACATGCTGGATGAAAACTTTGATCCAGTAGCAGCAGCAATTTATGATCTTGAAATTAGAATCTATAATGGCCTGACAAAGTTTGAAAGATATGAAACACCGTATCGCTTTTATCCAACACAAAGCCGTAGCACTTGGTATACACTACAAAAAATTGACAACTATCTTGAAAAGTATTTTGCAATGTGGATGTCGGACAAGGGATATGAAAGTTTAAATGTTGATACATATTATGATGCAGGTAATCCACGTACATGGAATTACAGCACTATAGAATTAGGTGAACACTTTAGTGGAAACCGTCTACCTGGGCATTGGCAAGGCATATATATGATGCTGTTTAACTGCCGCCGCCCTGACAAGACACCTTGGAATATGTTGGGTTTCGCCCTTAAACCAAGTTGGTGGGACGATCATTATTCATGGGATGATGTTGCACAACGTGCTGAAATGATTAATGCATTTAAAAAGGGTATCATAAGCGAGCCAGGACAGCCAGTTGTCCAAGACACTGTGTATGCAATGTACTATTGGGATTGGGATAATAATGCTCCAGTCGATTCTGCTGGTGAGTTTAGAGAACCACATCTAGTCTTGACAACCGAAAAATTTATAGCCACACAAGGACAGGAAATATTTGAATTAAATTTAGCTGCTAACTGGGATATACAATCAATAACAGTAAATGGTAATAGTGTAACAAACTTTACTAAAGTTGATGAAATAATTGAATTCGATACTCCACTCAATGCCGGCGACGTTATTATAATTTCAACAGAATCTCCAGTAAACGCATCCCAACCGTTTGTGTTTGGTGATTGGGGACCAGTTGAAATTATCTGGAGAAATACAGCCGTTGCACAGGCAATGACTGTTAGTGCAGTATTAAAATTAAATGTAACTGAGGGATTCACAAGATTCTTCCAGCCAGGAATTATGCGCCGTACCAGTGATCCAGATGTTAATACTGATGTGCTGGAATCAACATCAAACCTCTTTAATGCCCAAGACATTTATTACCACGGCGAAGTATATGGTAGAAGTTTAGTGGCGGCTAAAGTTAAATCATCCACTGACGAAATCGGCAGTGATAGTATCTTTAGGGTATTGAGTAGTGATTCTGAAATGCCAGCATTAACTGATATCAATTTAGATGGCAATGGCAAACTCACACATGTCAATGTTACTCAGCGAGGAAATAAATTCACAACAACCGCAGTATCTGATTTTGTCAATTTAGGTAACGTTCCAGCTAATTTCAGCTTTGCTGAAGTGGAAATTGAATTAGCTGAAGTACCACATTATGCACTGGGTATTAACCAAGCGCAGTACAATGCAATTCAAAGAAATCAACACACTGTAAACTTGGAACAAAAATATAAGAATACAGACACACAACTATTGCAAAAAGTAGGCGGATTTACTTCTAAAAACTTAATAGAGATGTCAACTGACAGTAGTATTGATGGTCCTGTGCGCTTATATGATGGTGATTATGAAATTGTTATGGTTGAAGGAACACCAATTAAACTTAATGTTGCTAACATTATTAAAATCACAAGAAAAGCAGGCGGATTTGAAGTTAACTCAGTAAGCAGCAATAAGCAAAGATTTGAATTTAATGAACCAGTGGTAAATGGTGCAAACCCATATGTAAATCAAGAAGTAGTTAATGGTATACAGGTTAGAAAATACAAACAGTTCAGTACTGTAACTAGTACTGCTGAATTTGGTACAGTATTTGCCAAAATTCAAGACACTTATAACTTTATCCGTGGAGTTAGGCAATTTGCTGAGCAGGCTGGTATTGTGTTCCAAGACGACAAGGACGCACTGGCACTTATGTTTGCGCAATGGGCTGCTAGTTCACAGCAAGGTGATACATACACTGTGGGCTTGGGCTCATCAGTAACTTATAACGTGACGCACGGGTTCATTGCAGAGTTTGACAGTGTTATTGGAAATATTAATACTGTACTAAACAACAAAGGACAAAAGATTGATGTTAGCCAACTAAGCGTAGCTAGATCAAATAACTCAGTAGAGATAAGCCTAAAAAATAATGAGATTTTGGGAAGTATTGGATTTGCTGAAGTTGATTATGAGCATGGAATTTTACTAGCTAATACAACACAGTTTAACCGTAAAATCTTTGACGATGTTGTTAATGCCAGATTCTATAAAATGTGGCTACGTGGCGAAAGAACAAAGGGCTGGGTTGGTTCAAGAACCGCACCTGGTTATTTGGTGCATGATGATAGTATCACACCAAACTTCGATACAACTGCACATCAAATTGATTATTTTTACCGTGATGATATTGAATTATTCAATCGTGGACAGGCCAAAGCTCAGCAAATTACGAATGGTAATTTTGATAGAGATTGGGTGAACGCATTAAATCCATCAGACAGTACTATGGCAAAACTCTACAAGGGAATTATTAGAGAAAAAGGTACTAACCAAATCATAAACAAACTCAACAGAGTTAACTTAGTTAATACATACACCAGTACTGTTAATGCATATGAAGAATGGATGTTCAAAAATGGATATCTTGGAGATATGACACAGAGAAATTCAGTTGAAGTTGAATTCAAACAAGCAAAAATTCAAAGTGAACCGTACACTGTTAATTTTGCAACGACAAACACAGTCTTTGTAAATGGTGATGCCAGTGATGTTCTGTTTTCAAGAGACACATATGCAGAAAACCTAGAAAAACAAAAGTTACCAACTGCTGGACCAATACTGCACGGAGATGCAACATATATTGTTCCCGAAATTGATAACTTAGAAACAATTTTTGATAACAGTGCTGATTATGCAAATGTTCCAACTTGGAACGGACAAACAAGTTACAAGCGTGGAGATTATATTAGATATAATGGACATATGTGGAAATGTAACGTTGATTTTATTGGATATACACGAATTAATCAGGAGATATTAGTTACTGGCGCTGCATTTAATCCAGTGTTTGAATACAGAGACACTACTACTCACCCCAATGATCCAAATGCCGTAATTGACGGTGTGAGTGTGTGGTTCGATGAGACTACAATCTCATATAACACTGCCGTGGCAACCGGCACTACTATTGATCCAAGTATTCCTAGCCCAAGTGATATTGTAATTAATAATAGTATTATAAATCTAACAAAAACACAACAAGTAGAAGTATTGGATCCAAGCTCACCTTATGGTGGAGATCCTTATGCGTACTCCACTGGCACCACTATAGCAGATAACACTGGACTAGAGTTGGTGATCGATGGGGTAACTATTTCTCTAGAAACACCCACGCACCTAGCGGGCTCAGCACTTACAGGTAATGACATCGTGGGTATTATAAACGATGCTGATGTTACAGATATTACAGCAGAATTGGCACTGTCTGGCACAGCAATTGCAATTGTTAAATCAGCTAATGGTGATATTAATGCTAGCTTTACTATTGGTGCATCTATTGCCAATGCCGAACTTGGATTTGTAGCAATGCAATATAATGCGGTGACTACTTTTGAAACACAACACGTACCTATGGATGCTGACTATATTGTGAACGCTATTAATTTAGCGCAGGTTACAAATGTAAGTGCAAGTAATGTAAACAACGCAGTGGTGGTTAGCGAGTTACCAACAGCCAACACAACAGGCGCTAGTACCTTGGATATCGGCGGCACAGCAGGACCGTTACTTGGTCTACCAGCTAATACGTTGTTCCCTTCATCAGTTAATCAAGTAACTTCAACAGCACAACAGGCCGTTGATAAAATAACACAAGTTGGTATTCCTGGAGTAACTGTTATATTAGTTAACAGCAATATTCAGATTTCATCAACCAACCAAACACTTAACTTGGGACCAGTGAGTCCCACAAACGAATTTAACCAAAAGGCAGGTATTGCTGGAGGAGATTATTTTGTTTCGATTGAGGAAATTCCTAATGTATTTGATTCAGATGATTGGATCAAATCTGATGCTGAAGATAGTGCATTGTTTAATATTTGGGTATTGGATGACAGCAAACTGGTATCAGCAACCAATACAACAAATGGCATACAAAGTAAGTATTTTGGGTGGAATTTATTGCAGGTACAAAATACTGGCATATACCAAAACATAAGTGGAAAATCTGGAATGTTTACTACTGACGATGACCCGGCGTGCAGTATCTGTGCCGGCACAATGTCAAGCGATGGCAATGATGCCCGAGTTACAGTAAATATTGATCACAATCTTAGTGTTGGGGATTATGTAATGTTAGTTAATACAACAACTGTTCCAAACATTGATGGTATACATCGTGTAACACGAGTTGGTGATATTAGCGAGCCAAAGAGTTTCTATATTGATAGATTTATCGAAGAATGTGGCAGTGCACCACAAGTGTTTACACTACGTTCAGCACGGTTTACTACCCATGACGCAAGGACAGCTTCCCAGATAAGCACATCCCATAATTGGAACCATGGGGATTTAGCATTTACTGATAAATCATCGAGCGGTGTTATATCAACAACCGTTCATTCCTGGGATGCTAATAGTCTTCAGTGGAATATAGTACCAGGAAGACAAAACTTTACTCGTGCAGCAAATGACGTAATTGAAAACGTGGTAATTTATGATGGTGTGCAGCAACAAACACAATTGCAGTTGGAAGTTTATGATCCAATAAGAGGCATTATACCTGGTATTGCGGACATAGAAATAGATCAAAAATCACCAGTTGACATTGCATCTTATACACACAGCACAGACTCGTTGTATAATGTTTCTGAAACATCAGCCTGGGCAGAAGACGCCTTGGGTAAAACTTGGTGGGATACAAGCACAGTTGTTTATTATGATTATGATCAAAGTGACAACAATTATCGTAGAAACTTCTGGGGCAAACAATTGCCTACCAGCAGCATTGATGTTTATGAATGGACAAAAAGTTCTGTTCCGCCAGACGAATGGGAAAATGCCAAGATGGGTAACATTAGTATTTTTGGTCAGACAGCAGAGGGCGAAGTGTATTCTGTTTATGACGAAAACCTACAGGAAAGTTTATATTATTATTCACAAGTTGAAGAGTACAATAAAACAACAGTAAGCTATAGTACAGTTTATTATTTCTGGGTTAAAAACAAGACGACATTGCCAAATACTAACAGAAAACTATCAGTACTACAAATAGCTAACATAGTCTCTGATCCAACAGCGAATGGTATTAGTTGGGTAGCTGCTATTTCAGCTACTGATATTATTGTCAGCAATGTTCATTATTATACAAATGATAATACTGTTCTGCAACTAAATTTAAAAGAAACTAAATCATCTCACAGTAGTTGGGACGCAGTTAAAGAAGAAAAAGATCTAATAAGTGACTATTGGTTTATTGGTTTGCGTGACAACTTAACTGGCTTACAGAGCGGTACTGGTATCGAATTCCCCAACACAGCATTGCACAAATTTAACCGCTATGGCGACAACAGAGAAATCGGCCAAGGTTGGTTCTTGAATACACTTGAGGCCAGAAGACAGGCAGTGTCAAGTGCTAACGTAAAACTAAAAAATATCAACGTGGTGCAAGATCTTTCACTAAAATGGAATCGCACAATTGGTAAATTAGGAAAGTATAGTGACATTGGAGTACATGAAAACAATACACCAAATTGGAGTGATGCAACACCTGACTCCAATGGCGAGCGCACAAGACTTGCTGGTGATCGTGTAATAAGTGAATCCAAGGTTTATGAAGCACAGTCATATTTTGTTAGTAATATAGATAACCCACGCCAAGATATTGAAATCAATGATTGGAAAATGGTAGGCCAAGTATATGACTTAGCTGAAATGTGGGACTGGGCAGATTATACACATCCTAGTCATCCGCAATACAGATACCCAAGCATTAAAATACTATCAAAGAAACAACTTGAAGCTGTTGACAATGATGTCGATGAACCTGTTGACCCCGATGTCAATGAATCTGTTGGCTGCTATGAAACTGATGTCTATGAAACTGATGACACTGATGTCTATGAAACTGTTGACCCCGATGTTCATAAAACTGTTGAGTTGAAATTATTTGATCAAGAGCTTCAGTTAGATCGCAGTGAGATATACAACTACATTGACGGCGAGTGGCTACTTACTATGAAGAAAAACTCAACCATACAATTTAATGACTTTATTTACAATAAAGATAATCTACTGGCATGGGATACAGCAGGATGGGATAGTAAATTATGGGATTCAGACACGAAAATCTTTGCATACTACATGGTAGAGGCATTGCGCAATGATATCTTTATACTAAACCATCAGGATAACTTCAACAAGTTCTTCTTCGATATGATTAAATTTACAATTAGTTCGCAAAAACAGGTTGACTGGGTGTACAAAACAACGTATATTCAATTGGAGATTGAATCTCAAATCGAGCAACGTGCAAGAAAATATATTCGCAATGGAATAAACGAAATTCAAGGATATGTAAATACTGTTAAGCCTTACCATACCAAGGTAAGAAATGTATTTGATAAACACAGCATAACTGAGGATCTAATGGTAGATATCCAAGAATGCCGTGCTATGGAAGTGACACTGAAATTTGATGTATTTGATCAAGCATTTGATGGTCCAATCTATGGTAGCTTGTTTAATAATACGGCTGGTGAAACTTATACTGGTCTGTCATTTACTGACACTGAGTATGACGACATCCACGCTGGTCCAGACTTCTTGGATTATAACATATATAACTACACGCAAACTGAAATTGGCAAAAACGCACATCGCAGAAATGTCTACATTGTAGAACCAGAGGAACATTTAGATATCAAGGTTCTTACTAATACATCTGGAAGTGCAACAGATAGTGACACGAGAACATTTGTATATCAACAAGACAACAACAAGCAAGTTGTATCATATAGTCTAGTTGCAGACATGTCAACACAGGTAATTGCACAAGTGGATGATACAGTTGAAGTAGCTGACATTTCATTGTTTGATGCAGATGGCGGCGAGCTTTACATCAATGGTGAGATTGCATCATATATTGGTATTGTCGGTAACACATTGTACGGTATCAAAAGAGCAACATATGCAAAAGAATGGGCTATTGGAGATACAATTATATCACTTAGTGATGCAAGAATAACAACATTAACAAACACAGTGCAGATAAGAGTGCATGAATATAACGACAGTGGCAAGAGCATACTGGATCCAACAAGCACAAACATAGAACCAATACAGTTACAGGCAACTGGCTCAGGTATTGTTTTTTAATGCTAAATACATACAACGGAGAACAATGTTAAATGAAAAACGATTTTATTGATAATACGACTACATCATTAGACGGTCATGTGCTTGTAAAAGATATGGACTCAGGTGAAGTTCTATTAGACAAGCACAATGCTATTAATTATTTGAATGTAGCCGTCGCAATTGCCAGTCTTTTTGCAGGTCGCATAGACGACGTATCTAAAAAAGGATATGGCATTACAAAGATTGCATACGGCAATGGTGGATCCATTGTTAATGAAACAACTGGTGGTCTACAGTACCGGGCTCCAAACACTGACACAACATCTGGGCAACTGCAGAATAAAACATATGAAAAATCAGTTGCCAATGTTGATACAGACAACAAAATAGACGTACAAATTTTTGAAAATCAACCATACAGTGATATTATTATCACTAGCACACTTGACTACAGTGAGCCTAATGGACAGCAAGACTTGGATAATGCAGAAGAATTTGAAGGCGATTATGTTTTTGATGAAATCGGATTAGTTACTGACAGTGAGTTATATTTAACACATTTGACATTCCATCCAATCCAAAAGAGTGCAAATAGAAAAATTCAAATAATTTATACGCTAAGAATTAAAGCAGGAGGTTAATATGGCTTACACAGTAAACTATTCAGACGATACGAAAACACCCATCACAGTAAATGATGGTACAATTAATACAGAAACCAGCTTAACCTTGGTGGGCAAAAACTTTTATGGTTATGGTGAATACGTAGCAGAAAACCAACTTCACCTATTAGAAAACTTTGCAAATGATACTCCTCCTTTTGCCGCTGGTGCTACTAATGGAGTTGAAGGACAGATTTGGTTTGATACAACAAATGATAAAGAATTAAAATACTACGATGGTAGTAACTGGGTTTCAACAGGTGGTGGTTCAGAGTTATACACCATTAAAGACAATCTAGGGAATGACAAGCAAGTGCAGATTTTGAAAGCAAACGGTACAATGGTTGCTATTATTAGTCCACATGATGAATTCACAGTAAGCACAACAGACACGCAATCGGCGACAGTACAAGCAATTTGGACAGCAGTTAAAAAAGGTATTAACATTAATCCAACAACAGGTTCTGGAGATGAATTCAAGTTTCACGGAACAGCAACCTCTGCCCAGTATGCTGACCTTGCAGAAATGTATACAAGTGACGTAGAATATGCACCAGGAACAGTTATCAAAATCGGCGGCGAAGCAGAAGTAACACAAACAACTGATGCATTTTGCAGTGAAGTGTTTGGTATTGTGTCAACAGATCCAGCATATTTGATGAACAGTACATGCGAAGGCACAAGCGTAGCAGTAGCACTTGAAGGCCGTGTACCATGCCGTGTTATTGGTCCAGTACGTAAAGGACAGCGTTTAGTTTCAAGCGAAACTCCAGGTGTTGCCCGTGCAGTTAGTGATTATGAAAGACAAGAAGCACTAGATTGGTATAGAATCGTTGGTCGTGCTTTAGCAGACAAGACATCAGAAGGTGAAGGTTTACTTGAAGTTGTAGTTGGAGCAAAGTAAATCATGACTATTGGTGTAGGTAATAAAATTACAGCAGAGCAGTTTAATGGTTTAGTTGATCAACTTGCTAAAATATGGGCAGATGATTATTCGTCTACCAGCACTACACCTGCGTTATTTTTAGATACTGAGGACAAGACATTTCATTCATACGGTTGGGGGCAAACCAATGTTGATTTTGCATCCTTTAAAGTAGCACCTACTACTACAATTACTGGCGTACACACCAATAAAATAAGAGCAGTGCTTAATGCAGCGTTGTATCACACAAATGAAAATGCCTCAATGTTGCCCAGCTTTGCACCAGGTGAAACTATTACAGCAGCAACGTATTATACAATTAAAGGATTTTTAGATAATTTCATTAATACCCCAGCAAGGTATAATTTAAATGGTGTTGATATAGACGATAATATTGTGGTAACGACTACTAATAATGGTGAAGTATGGGACGATAGCACACAAGCAAGTGTAAAAGTAAGTTTCAATAGTTATCAAGAAGCTAGGCACTTTTTTAACTCTGGCGGAGTAGTAACAATAAACTTGGATGCAACCAATGGATATGGAAATGCGTTCTGGGATACAGTGTTTGATAATATGCAAGAGATTAGAATCAGTGCAGAAACCACTTATAACCAAGGAATAGCTGGATCATTGGCGGGAGTACCACGTGGATATGTAGACTTGCCAGCCGATGGTTCTGAAATTGACTTGTTTACTTATCAGGGATTTGGGAACAGTGGCGGTGAATATGACAGCGGCGACTATGGCGGTGAATACAGTGATCGTGTAGTAACAATAACAGGTAGAGCTGTAGAAACTCTTACTAGTTTTGATATGTATGTTACTGTTGTATTGTCAGAATCAGTAGTTGATCAAATCAATGATGACGTAATTACACTTGATGCTGGGTATATACTTCCACTGGAGTCACCCAGTGATGCATACCTTGGTTCCGGTAGTAATGCTCAGGCATTTATAGCAGATAGCGTAAGCTATCAATTTCAAGAAAGAACTGCACCTACTATAACACTTGACGCAGGTTGGATTCCTGAACTATTTGTGGCTGAAAACTACTCTGAGCCAGGATACTTTGCATAAATACTATTAGGAGAAATAAATCATGACGATACCACCAACCAATAGTAATATTACAAAAAGATCTGTGAAGACGACACCGCTCTCACATGATGAATTAGATGCCAATTTTCAAGAACTAAAGAATGTTATTGATCTTGCAAATGCAAGCAAAGTAATAATTGATGAAATCCCAAATCTAACCGATCTGCAATCCCTTCTTGGTCGAGTAGATACGTTAGAACCACAGGTAGCTGTAAATGAAGCGATGTCTGCTAACAATGCTACAGCTATTAATTCATTAGTCGCAAAAGATGACAATCACGAAGCAAGAATTTCCATTCTAGAAGGTGCAGATGTTCCACCGCCCTATGAATATGTATATACTATACAATCATTAGACGCCATACCAGGAGGTTCTTCAGGAACTGACAATGATATTGTTATTTCTAGCCCCAATGCAACGCCACAAATAACCAATATACAACTTAAAGTTAAATATATTTTATCTACTGGATTTCAAGTGGAAGCATACAATCAACTGCGAACTCTTAACTATCAAAGAAAAGTATCATATGATTTATTAATTCCAATTTTTAGAAATTATAATGGAGACAAGATCACCCGTGCTATTATTGAAGTTTGGGACGATCCAAATATAGAAAATGCTCGCACCAATGCAGTTATTACAAAAGAAATTAGTATTATTGATCCAAAGGCTAGTATGAATCCAAAAGTAGTATCAGTACAAACTGACGAGGGATCGACGCAAACTGTTGTTGTAGATACAATAAACATGGAAACAGGAAAAATCGTCAATTACGAAATTACAAGTAATGATGCTGATGTTTCCACTGATATTTTAACAGATGCTACTGGAGAATTAACAGTCACGGCCAATGCTGGAGATGGATTAGGTTCAGTTAGTCTAGATATTGCTACGGCTGTGGATTCTCTCACTGAGGGTGATGAAACATTAACGATAACATTTACATATGCAACGGACGATAGTGTTACAGCTCAAACTGATATAATTATTAACGATACTAGCCGCGCAACTGAAACTTGGACAATAGCTGACTGGACCGCCCAAACCCAAGCTGATGCTGGAAATACTATCACAGACATTCCAGGACTAGTGGGTGTATTTGAAACTTTTAGATTAAATGTGTTAGCATTAGAACCTCCGCCAGAGTTGTCTTTAACAAGCGTACAAGTATTTTTATTGATATTGAGAATAAGTTGGATTGAGGACGTCCCTGTAATTCCTATAGAAACTGATGATGAGGATTATATAAGAACACTAAGCGAATATGTCACAGCATACAATGCTGGCGTACTAAGTTACGGAGCTGTCATTGACATTTATGATCACTTAATTCTTCGTCCATCAGACAGTGATAGCAGAGAAGATGATATCGCTTATTCTTTTATTTTCAAAAACCCCACTACTCCCATAACGCCAGATCTAATAATTTATACGGGCACTGAAGAAAACCCAAACGATCTTTAAATTTAACTGTTGACATTGCAGTCAATCAAGCGTATAATTAATTTATAATTATAGGAGATGTCTATGGACGAGAGACTTCAAAAAGCTCTGGAGTTTAGTAACTACAATCTGACGATTACTAACCAAAAGAAAAATATCAAAAATCGAGTAAAACAATTACAAATAGTACACCACACTGGCGGTGTATTTACTGCTGACCAGTCAACTATTGCATTTGTTAAGACATATATTGATTTAGGACACCGGGACGGCATTGTTATTGACAGCAAGGAAAATCCTATTGCAGTCTCTAATTTACAAGAATTTTTAGAAAAGCTAATGACTGCGTATATTAGTTCGGCACAAGAGTATGATGTTGAATACAATAAATTGCGCAAATCTCGTAACATCAAGCAGATTATGGACTGGTAATGAACATCGAAGCAGAAAAAGGTGTCTGCCTTTTTGCATACAATAACGAACAAATTGATTACATAAACTTAGCTGTGCTAGCTGCAAAATTTGCTAAAAAACATCTTGGTTTACCAGTGTGTGTTATTACAGATGAAGGCACATACAGTTGGTTTGAACAATCTAACACTGATGATGATATAGAAAATCTTTTTGATTATGTAGTGTTAACAAATGTAGAGCATCCAGAAAACACAAGACTTCATCATGACAGTCCTTGGACTGAATTTACTGCTCCTTTTCAAAACAGTAACAAGCATATGATCTGGGAGTATAGTCCATTTGAACACACGTTATTGATAGATATTGATTATTTTCTAAAAACAGATTTCTTGGGCAACTTTATGGATGCCCCTGGTGTGCATATGTTTAATAATGCAGTTAACTTACGGAACGATCAGCCTCACTTTAATGAGAGATTTCTATCATCTCAAGGTATACCTATGTGGTGGAGTACAGTTGTATATTTTGACAGAAGTGAAATTAGTAAATTGTTTTTTGACACCTGGGCACATGTTGCAGATAACTACAATTACTATCAAATGTTATATAATTTCCCTTCTAATTTGTTTAGAACTGATTATTGTGTGAGCATTGTTGTTCACATATTGAACGGAATGGTGCCCAGCAATGCTATTGGAAACTTTGCAGATCAAAAAATGGTTAACATGAGCCAACGTGATGACTTGTGCGAGGTTGTTGATCAAGACAATTGGATATTTTTATCAAACGATAATGAAAAAAACTGGCTTGATATACTAGTAAATCACAAAGGAACAGATATACATTTAATGAATAAACGTAGTGTTCAGCGCCACTATGATAAGCTAATGGAGATTTCCAATGGATGAAAGAGGATTCTTAATCTTTGCGACTAATCATGAAGAGATTGACGCAGCTGTCACACTAGCATACAGTATTGGCAGCAGCAACAATGGTAGTAAGGTTAGTTTAGTTTGTCCAATTGACAACATTACAATCAGCCAAGAAGAGCCTTTTGACGCTATTATTGATATACCGTATCGCTATGGCGACAAACAAAAAAACGAATCAATTTGGCAAGTGTATTGGTCAACTCCCTATGAACACACAATTGTAATTGATTGTAATAGTATTGTAAAACAAAACTTTGACAGCACTTGGGATTATTTGATAGATCATCATGACATGTGTGTTGGAAAGTCAATAACTGATTTTAGGCTTAGTGAGAAAATCGATCTAGAAGTTTTAAATGAATACAATCTATCATTTGCTAATAGCAATATATTTTACTTTAAAAAAGATTCGGACTTAGCGTTGAAATTCTTTAAACTATTGGATCCATATCTCCAGTCATATAGAGAAGTATTTTCTACATACATCCAACCACAGCATCATCCAAAAACATTGGATTTAAATCTAATGTTTAGTATTGTCTTGCAACACTTGGATATATATGACGAATGTACTCCACTGCATCCGGATATATTACAGTCTATTGATATGGAAATAGTACAAAGAACAATGACAGATCCATGGATTAACAAGTTTAATATTTGGTACAATCAAAGTAATAATATAAAAATACAAAACTATGCTATTTCGGGATGCTTGCATTACAAACTTCCTGAGTTTTTAACCAAGGATATTAAAAATGGTCAACGAGAATACTATCGACTCGTCACAAAATAAGTGGTTTATACATTTTGATCCAAAGTCTGGAAAGATATTTAAGATATCAGGCCAGGATACTCCTCCAATCAATGGTAGGATTTCAATTGTCACTGACAATAAAATATGTGCAGAAATTACCACCGGTAAAATTTCAAAAAGAGATCTCGCAGTATACCGAGACTTGGATAATGAAACTTGGTTTGTTGATACAAGAGGTTCCACATTAACGTTAACTGGCAAGGATCATTGGGTAAGACTACAGGAAAAAAGCCGAGGTGATTCTGAAATTCACATTGATATCTATACTGAGACTAAACAACTGGAAGTATCTGTTAATTTAAAAAAAATTAAAAAGAATTTTCGACTACGTGAAATAAATGAGATTGCAAAAAATAAAGACAATATCCTAGATCTTTATATTACAAGGCAAGGCGATCCAGACTTCATGATTAAAACCTTGAAGGTGGATGCCCTTGAATTGTTTATCAAGGGCAGGCAGATTTTTGACTTAGATATTGATCAGTACGCAAGTTTGCGAGACATAAGTATATACACGAGACAAGTGTTTAGTGAATACTCCATGCATTATCGGAAAGTAAAGTTTGATACTGACTTCAATAACAATTTAAGTAAGACATTACAAACCGCTGATCTTGACTGCATTGGGGATGTGATTATCAATATTGGAAAAGACAAATCCAAAATTAAAATTACAAGTTCTATTACAAACTATGAAAAATATGTTACTGATCAAAAAAAGTTCTTGCATTTTATTGTATGTAGTAGTAATATAGATAATATAGTAGGCGGCTTTGAAGTGCCTTACGATAGAATTATTGGAAAGAAATTGCCATATCATGTCAAGACGACATTTAAATGGCCACCAAACCCAATTGTAGTATACAAAAATAAGTATATTAAAATTGGAATAGATGAAAAGGAATAAACATGCAAAGTATCAATGAATTTGATATTGTTTTTATCAGCTACGATGAACCAAATGCTGATGAAAACTTTGCTGATCTACAAGATAAGTGTCCGTGGGCTAAACGTAGCCATGGTGTATTTGGTAGTGATGCAGCACATAAAGCCGCAGCAGATATGGCAGAAACTGATCGGTTCATTACCATTGATGCAGATAATATTGTTAAGCAAGACTTTTTTGGTGTTGAAATAGACATGGACAAAATTCGTGATACTGATGTTATTAGTTGGGCAGGTAAAAATATAATTAATGGACTGGTATACGGCAACGGCGGTATTAAATGTTGGCCCAAAGACGTAGTTTATGGTATGCAAACACACGAAAATGCACCAGCAGATAATCCACGTGCCCAGGTAGATTTTTGTTGGAATATTAATTACGTTCAGATGAACAACATCTATTGTGATGTTATGAACAATGGTAGCCCATTACAGGCATGGCGTGCCGGTTTCCGTGAAGGTGTTAAAATGGGATTGGTAGACGGAGATGTTGTAGATCCTCGAGATATTAAAAAAATTCACAAAAAGAACTATCAGCGCCTGCTTACTTGGATGACAGTGGGCGAGAATACAACTAATGGTATTTGGGCAATTTATGGCGCCCGCCTCGGCTGTTATATGACAAACATTACACGTGAAGAATGGGATTGGAAAGAAGTCAGAAACTTTGATTGGCTTACGAATTTCTTTAACGAAACAGTTGCTCCACAATTTGTTGGCGATGACCAAATGTGTCCTCGAACAGGTATGCGTTGGGGACTAGAACCCTTGAAAGCCAAAACAGTTGAACTGGGTGTTGACATCCGCCGAGAACTAAAACTAGAGATTGCAGATATTGGTATAGAAGGTAGCGAGTTCTTCAAGAGAGTGTACACTAACCCAAGTCGCATGGGCGCACAAGTTCGTGAAGATCAAGTTATTGATACTCTAGAATGATCAAAGCAATATTTGCAGCAGATAAAAATTGGGGAATAGGCAAAAATAATGATTTGCCTTGGCCTCATAATAGTGATGATTTAAAGTGGTTTAAGGAATGCACTGTACGGCAAATGGTTATCATGGGAAGAAAAACTTGGGAAAGTTTGCCAGTCCATCCATTACCGTCTAGACATAATGTAGTTGTTACTTCACAGCCAAATGAGATTGCCCCTGGTGCATCAAATATATATGGTTACCAAGAGTTTCGTGAACAAATATCAGATCTAAAACCATATAAGGAAAAATGGATTATTGGTGGCGCAGAATTTTTGTTGTCTACATTAGATATGATTTCAGAATTACACATTAGTCGCATTGATGGCGACTATGATTGCGATACATTTCTTCCGGTCAAAGTTATTACTGATAACTTCGTATTGGATTCAACAACCACTCTTGAAAGTCTGACTATAGAAAAATGGATTAAAAAATGAAGCAATATTTAGACGCTCTTGAGCATATTTTAAACAATGGTGAAGATGTAAGTGATCGCACAGGTGTAGGCACACGCAGTGTGTTTGGTTATCAAATGCGATTTAACCTACGTGACGGATTTCCAGCAGTTACAACAAAAAGGCTGGCATGGCGGAGTGTAGTGGGTGAGTTGTTATGGTTCCTGGAAGGTAGCACAGATGAGCGACGACTAGCTGAAATTACATATAGCAAACCGCGTGATGAGCTTACTAACAAAACAACAATCTGGACTGCCAATGCTGACAATCAAGGTGCTGCACTGGGCTATCGTAACGATGGATTAGTAAAAGAACTAGGACCTGTGTACGGAAGCCAGTGGCGCGACTTTAACGATGAAGGCTTTGACCAGATTAGAAAGATTATCCATCAGCTGAAAAATGAACCAGACAGTCGGCGTATTATTTTAAGTGCGTGGAACCCCAATCAACTAGAAGACATGACACTGCCTCCGTGTCATACATTGGCACAGTTTAGAGTAATTAACAACAAACTTAGTTGTCAACTATATCAACGCAGTGCAGACATGTTCTTGGGTGTACCATTTAATATTGCAAGCTACGCCTTACTAACACACATGCTAGCACACATTTGCGATCTTGAAGTGGGTGACTTTGTACACACTATTGGTGATGCACACATTTATCAGAACCACATGGAACAAGTTAACCAGCAACTAGAACGTGAGCCACATGATCTACCACAGTTAGCATTGCCAGTGTTCTGTGACCTGGAAACATTACTGCGGTGTCGTGCCTCTGACTTTGTGTTGTGTGACTATGATCCAATGCCTAGCATCAAAGCACCAATGGCAGTATAAATATAGCTATAACTAGGAGAGTGTATTGTTAGAATATATTCGGCCACAGTTTGAGGATGAAAACGGAACACTTGACCCAGTAATGGGATTCAAGTATAATCAAGAGAAATTAAAATCTGAGACACTGCGTTTGGGAAAAATCCTCCAAGACGAATTAGACACAACAAGCCGCTTCTTTAAAGAAGTTTATACAAACCCCAGTCGACTGGACGCACAAGTCCGTGAAGACCAAGTAACTGACACATTGGAATAATAATGAACAAAAAAACAACAGATAATTTCGAATGGAATAGGGATCGTCAAAACAACGTTCTATTAGATAACCAGAATCGAATTACTATGAAAAATTTACTAAATGAAACTGGTCCAGGGTTTTGTTTAGCTAAGTGGACACAAGTTACAATGCACTTGGGTAACGGGTACACACATAGTTGTCACCACCCTGGTGCTCACAAGATTCCACTGGAAGAGCTTAAAGAAAATCCCAGTGCGCTGCATAATACCAACTTTAAAAAAGAACGCCGCAAGGAAATGCTCAATGGCAAGCGACCCAAGGAATGTGATTTTTGTTGGCGTGTGGAAGACAATGGTGAAATCAGTGACCGTGTTCTTAAAAGTTTGCCTGCCTTTAGTTTCCCACACCATGACAAAATTGCACAATTAGAGGGTGACGAAGATATATACCCAACATATGTTGAAGTTAGTTTTGGGCGTACTTGTAATTTTGCATGCACTTATTGTGGTCCAGCATTTAGCAGTAAGTGGGAGCAGGATATAAAACAACATGGCGAATACAATATATTAAATCACAAATATAATTCACTTAAAGACGATCAGCGACATTATAATCAAAATGAAGACAACCCATATATTGAAGCATTTTGGAAATGGTTTCCTGAAGCATACAAACATATGAACACTTTCCGTATTACTGGCGGTGAACCGTTACTGATGAAAGACACCTTTAAGGTAATTGACTTTTTGATTGAAAATCCCAATCCCAACTTAGAATTTGCTATCAATAGCAATGCGTGTCCTCCAGGCAACAAATGGAAAGAATTTGTTGAAAAGATTAAGATCCTAACTGAAAATAACTGTGTTAAGAAGTTTGATTTGTTTACTAGTGCTGAGGCAACTGGTGATCGATGTGATTATATTAGAGATGGTATGAATTGGGACATGTTTGTTGAAAACATAGAATATTTTTTGACCAATACTCGTAATACTCGAGTTGTATTCATGGCTGCGTTTAATATTCTAAGTATAAGTACCTTCAAAGAATTACTGGAGTGGATTCTCCAACTCAAGAAAAAATACAGCTATCACGGATTTTTTAGATGGTTAGAAGATGAAGGATACCAGCGCAGTTTACCTGGTGATCTATCGTATAATGATCGTATTAAACACCGAGAAGGTGAAGTACACAATCGAGTAGGAATCGATATACCATATGTAAGGCATCCGCAGTTTATGGATCCAAATATACTAAGTAAGCAACTAATTGGCGATTATTTGATCCCTGCCCTGGACTTTATGTATGATAACCTAAGTAATATTGACTACTATATTAGTAATAAATTTGAAGATTATGAATGTATAAAGCTCAGACGTAATACTGTGGATTGTATTTTAAAAGCAAAACACGAGGACGACAAGGGGTTTCAAACAATAAAAGACATTAGTCACACTCGTGCTAAATTTGCTATGTTTGTTCAAGAATATGATCGCCGCAGAAACAAAAATTTCTTGGAAACTTTTCCAGAGTATACTGATTTTTATAATATGTGTATTGCTGAATATCAAAAAAATTGGGGAACAGAATCAGATGATGTGACTTTTGAAAAGTTCAAAGCACAACAGAGAGAACAAAAGGGAAGTTAAAAATGTTCAAATATCGCTATCTTAATCATTATAAACGAAAAACCCCCAGTGGGTTATTTCCAAATGAGGTTACACTAACATGGAACATTTTTGACAGCGATATTACTGAGAAATGGGCTACAGTAATTAAACGTAAACTAGCACAGGAATATACTGATGTGAGACCGTATAGTATCCATATGAGCTTTCCTACAATGCAAAATAAATATGAGTTATTTGAAAGAATGTGTGACAACGTTCTTGTCGCCAGGAAACTTAGGCCTGAATTAGAATGGGAATTTGATTTAAGGAAGTTAGATCAAAAGATACTCAACTATCTGCATGAATGTTTTCATGAAACATTGGAGAAGTTGGATCTGACCAAAGAAGAAAAAGAACTACACAAGGACAGTCTAGGTGCGTTTAAAAAATTAAACCATGACATTCATGCTATGGAGAATATTATTGATCTAGGGAGTAGAGAAAATGCTAACAGTCTGAGTTATTATGTTATAAATTTTGGCTTGTTTGACAAAGAACTTCGAGAACCATTGACTGATGATTTGCGTATAAAACATTTTCAAAATCAAGAATTGCCGATTTTCAAACCAATGCAATTGATATTAGGGTATGCTACTGTGGGTAAAAATTTCAAACATTGTGTGCAGAATGATGATCCTGATGTTGTGCGTGATAATATGATTCGCCCTCAGCTGGATATCGGCGGTGAAGCTATGGCGGTGTATCATAGTGGAGAGGGATTAAAAAATAACTTTACTAATTGGCAGTACACTGCTAAAAAATGGAACCGAAATGCAAATGCGTTTTTAGATAAGCACGGATTGCGTGATTTAGTTGATTTCTCAGATCCCAAGAATTATTGCGCAGTGCAGCCTACGCTGGGCGTAATTAGTGATGAATTCGACTCTTGGAGTCTTGAAGATTTTTATGCATTGTTCAATGAGTACATGTTAGTTAAATGTGATTTAGAAGATTATGAGTAGTGTAAAATATTTTTATATCAGATTTAGGAATACCATATCGGGTGATAGGGTAACTTTAAATATGCGGCCTGAAAAGCATTGCCTGAGTGAATTGTGGCAAGAAATGATGTTAAAAAATTTCATAAAGCCAGATGCAAAGCCTCTGAATAAAAATTTTTGTTTTCATGCCTGGCAAACAAGTTGGGATCAACCTTCATATAGTAGGAATCTGAAAGTTCTATGTGAAATGCTAAACCACAGTATTAGTGAAGTAAATAGATTTTATACTCCCATTGGGTATCCTATCATTGAATGCTATTTTACTCTGGACGTGTTGTCCAATGAAAACACATATCGGTCTAACATGAATGACTTGCACCATCATTTTGAAACACTAATCGGCCAAGTAGAAAAAACTAGCGAATGGTACTTCAAACCTGGCAGCCAGGAAGCATGTTATCATGTACAGCAACTCAATAGTCTTTTACATGAAATAGAAGCTACCGTCAACAAGCTAGTCAACAATAACGGCGAGAGTGTAGTAATGATAAATTACAGCGGTCCCTACTGGAACGGTGACTATAATCCAGAATCAGAAAGATATAAATTAAAAAACGAACATCTAGAATGTTTTGAAAATATTCAGCATCAGTGGGGTATGGTGACCGCAAATTATAGCCAATTGGGAAAGCAGTATATTGAGGTATTTCTGGATGGCGACGACGTCATCGGTGAAGAAAACATCAGTAATATAAAATATATGCTGGGTGAATGTATTGTTAATTTTGGAAATACTCCCCCTAATAGTAAACCCAAGCCATTTCTGAGAGATGAATTTGTTGCGTGGTTAAAGAAAAACCAGATTGATCCCTATGACAAAACATTGGGGTTTGGGTTAGGCGTGCTGGCTAGAACATATCCAGAAGATAACCTGCATATTGCTGACAATTGGCAGGATATTGACGTTGAAATAAAAAAGTGTGATGACATTGATAGTGTGGGTTTTGTATATTCTGATGGTTATGCAGTGAGTAAAAGTTACGATTATACATGGCAAGATTACAGGGAAGCTAATATCAATAATACCAAGGGGTTGTCGATAAATGTTTGAATTCAATGAACAAGTGGTTTCGGATTGGTTTGAAAATCATAGAAGATCTGGAGGTAAAATTTGGGCTGTTAATTTTAAGAATTATTTTGAAAAGTTTTATTTGGGTACTAATAATATTCCTCGTGATTTATATAACAGTATTAAAAAATTTAAGGAATCAGAGATAAAAGATGTCATTGCCTACAGTCAAATTTCATCCAGTAAGGAATTCAATCATTTAAGATTTGATACTTACTATTATCAAGAGCGTGCAAGTCATATGATATGGTTAATTCACCAACCTGAAATTGTTTATAAACCAAATATATCTTATTCGAATGTTAATCAAAATCTCAGACTAATACAAGGTGGTGGCAGATTACTATCGCTATATTATAATCACTCCAATATTCCTGTAATCTATTACGACTATGGTAGTATGCCTAGTGTAATTTTAGATGATATGATATTAATAAATTCTGTCGACGAACTACTGTTGTCATTGCGGATAGACGGTAATAGGTACAACGATAAAGCCGAGGTCCTACCTTTATCTAAAAAATTGTTTAATGATTGTGATGATAATCAATACGATTTTTTAAACTATGCGTGTAGTGGTGCTTTGAATTTCACTTCTCAATCACAGTGGCAAAAAAAATCAGTACATTATTGGAACGTGTTACAGGAGTGCAGTTCTGTGGAAAATGCAGTGGAGGAAATTACGAGTGTCCAACATAATATTTTTAGGGACTAGTCATACTTACGACAGATTTAATACTCATCCTACGTATCAGTCTACATCAGGCACAGAGTTAACCTGGTGCGAATATATTGGCGAGAAATTGGCAGTACATGTAGATAACAGGGGATTAGTTGCTCTGGGTATAGATACATATTTTGCCAGACTATATACGTACCTGGAAAATAATCCAAAACCAGATATGGTGGTGATTGAGATACCTGGTACATACAGATTTTCATATCCAATAGACAAACATACATCAGATGTTTGTGAATTTGGCAATTCTAGGTTCTGGGATGCTACAGGTAGATACATTGACTCTTTAATGATAATCAACAATGGTGACATTGTAAAAAACTATTCAGTTGCAGAAGTAGAAAGTCTTAATAAATTTAATCGAATTAATAAAAACGCCACTATCCCTATTCAGCCATCACATTATATTGATTTTGTGAATTTTCATTTATTTTTTGATCATAAATATTTATTATATGATAATTTTGTTAAAACGTTGGTAATTTGTGAATACTTAAAGCAGAAGCAGATTACTCCGCTATGTTGGACGTTTGACGCAATTACGGACCTAAATTCAGCACTTGTTGGAGACATCACTAATCAAATGAATCTAGTAAGCAATAAATCAGTAAAAAGGATAGCAGAAGATCTTGGATATTCACCCAGTGATTCATCATACTACCCAGATGGTACACATCTGATTCAGGAAAAATGGAGAGATATAGCAGACAGTGTCTTCATACCTATAATACAGGAAAATTTGAGATGACAGATAAGAACTGTATATATGCGTGGCGGGGATGTCATATTAAGCCTTCTGGTAAAGTTACACCGTGTTGTCTTGTTGATAATATGGGAGATAGTAATGTTTATGATATTGACTCTAGTAGAAATAATAAAGAGTGGGTAAAGCTTCGCAAAGATCTTATGGCTGGAATAGAAAATGCCGCTTGCACGAGATGTTGGTCAGATGAAGCTATGGGAAAACGTAGCCAGAGACAAACTGGCAATAATAGTTATAAGCATTTGTGGTCACATATACAATTAACAACCACTGGTGAGTTATCTGACAGTCATATTAGCTTGTGGGATATACGTGATACAAATTTGTGTAATATGAAATGTATTATGTGTGATCCTGGTTATAGTAGTATGATACATCAAGAATCAATACAAAACTACGGTAACGTCGATGGGTATCGAATCAAACCTAAATCTAATACTAGTGTTATTGCGGCTGCGTCAGATCAACATATACGATCGTATGTCATACCCAAGCTCAATGATCATTTGGCCACAATGTACTTCGCCGGCGGCGAGCCTTTGATTAGTAAATTGCATTGGGATATTTTGGAATATCTTATCGAGACTGGAAATACTGATATTACGTTGTCTTATAATACAAATATGCTCAAACTTAATCATTTCGGAAAACATATTGTTGATTTATGGAAGCATTTTAAAAAGATACATGTGGGTGCAAGTATAGACGCAGTGGGAATACGAGCTGAATATGCTCGAGCAGGTACCAAGTGGGATTTAATCGACCATAACTTTAGAGAATTAACAAACAGTGGATTGGACAATTTAGTACTGGGATTAAATAGTACACAGAGTTGGTACACCATTGGGGGATTTGTGGATCTATTAGACTGGCTTGATCAATATAATATACACCATGTTGCTTTAAATCCTGCCAGACATGATCACAAAGTAGAAGTCAATCTTTTACCTAGGGATATGCGAGAATCTATCGTGGAGGCTGTTGACTGTAGGATTAAAGATGATATCAGATATAAAACATGGAAGTTTTTAAAACAGCATTTGTTGAAAGATATATATACTGATGCACAACTTATCGATTATCGCAGACAGGCAATAAATTTTACTAATGTATTGGACGGCGTGAGAGATAATAATCTACTGATAGCTGCGCCTGAACTATCTAATGTTGTAAGGGATTGGTAATGTTTTATAAGAAGTTAAACACTAGTGAATTAATATTTGAACCTCGAGGGACAGAGGCAAAAAGTACAGCAGCTTTTGGCTGTAGCAGTACATATGGCATGGGCGTGGAGTACGAGCAAACTTTTGCTTATCAGCTGAACGCCTATAATGTTGGACAGCCAGGCAGTAGTAATGATAGAATTTGTAGACTTGCCATAGAGTATATTAATACATATTGTCCAGAAAAAATATATGTCTTTTGGACATTTGATACCCGTCGCGAATGGATAAATTCCAATGGAGATGCTATAAGATTTATCCCAGGTCATACTAGGTATGGAGGAGAGTTCTGGCACAAGGCGCATGTTCAGTTGGGAAATCCAGATAATAATGAGTATAATTATTGTCGGAATAAATTAATGTTAGAAACATATTGTGAGTTGAAAAATGTTAAATTACGACAGTTAGCATATTCGGAATTTCCCACTCACACATATCCGTTAGGCACAGATGACCAACACCCGGGTCCACTGTGGCATGACTGGATTACTCGAGAATTCCAAAAGCAAGACAAGGAGAAAATCTAATGAGTTGGGTAGCAATGACAATGTACAAGATGGTGAGTACACGATGCCCTGGTAAGCATCATCGTGAGTTTCACAATGGAAAGAACTTGGTACAGATAAAAATTGAACAATTTCTAAAATCTGGAGCCCAGCATGTTTATGTTAGTACTAACGATCCAGATGTAATAGATACCAAAAATGTAACATACATTCAACGTGAAGAACACCTATGCGATGAACAAAACGGACCACCGTGGCCAATTGTTATGAAGCATATATATGAAAGTTTGCCAGTGAGCGATGATACCTTAGTCAACTATAGTAATACTATGGTCCCACTATTTGATCGATATGACGAGATGTATCAACGTTATACTGAAACTGGAAACAATCAATTGGTAGTACACCCTCATAAACACTTTTATATGAATCATGACAAAATAGGTATTAACTTTATGCCTGGTCATTATCATGCCTATAGTCAAGAACTTAACCCAATTTATCAATTACCATGGGGAGGTACATTAGCACCACTAGGTGACACAAAGGCAGTCGATGGTTATCCCATTCCTAGAAAATTTGATTACTTTACGTGTTCAATGAGTGAACATATAGATATTGATACAGAGGAAGAATTTGAGTTAGCACAGTTAATGTATAAATGGAAATTATCTAAATGAGTTTAGTGAAAACGTTCTATGATATTTTGCCATTCAATAAATCAGATGATAATAGTTTATGGAAACAAATTAATAAATCAAATACTCCTTGGAAGTCTTTGGACACGGCAGTATCAAATAGCAATACCGTACTAGAATTAGGTTGTGGGCAAGGGTGGTTGAGTAATCGCATTGCCAATAATTATTCAGTAGAAGTAACTGGAATAGATTTAATAAAAGAAAATATAGATAGAGCAAAAGGTTATAACATACCCAATGCTAGTTTTAATCAAGAAGATATACTTCAAACAACTAGAACTGCTGACACTGTTGTTAGTATTGGAGTATTGCATCATATACCAGATCACGATATAAGTTTTTTATTGGAGCAAGCAATACTTAAATCAAACCAATATTGTTTTATGGGACTATATCATACTTCTAGTAGAAGAGCAATGTTTGATTTTTATGATAAATATCCAGAGCATAAACAATATAAATTATTTAAAAAAATGACTCCTTGGATAAAAGATGAAACCCAAAGAAAAAGTTGGTTCAGAGATCAATTGAGGCACCCATATGAAGTTACTATTGATCTAAGTGTATTACAAGCGGCAGCATTGTCAACTGGTAGAAAATTAACTTGGTGTAACTTTGATAATGATGAGCAATATGATATTACTATGAGTAAACTAAAATCATACGAATTTATTCCTGGATTTGTTTATGCTATGTTTGAGGAAGAAAAATGAAATTTATTAAAAACTTAATTGAACGCATCCGCGGTGAAATACAATATAGAAAAAATCTAAAGCGTATGAAAGACAAGGACCCTTTCTTATATGATTAATTTATTGGCGTCACACACTGTACTAGAAGTCTGGTTAGATAGTGATGATTCGTACGGCATATGCGGTGATGTTTACCGTCCATGACACATTTATTTCAACATGGGGTTATATGGGATGCTGGCGCTGGAGGAAATCATTTAATAAGTTATTTGCTTCCTAAATCCAATACTGAGTATCTAGAATACATTAACGAGTATGTGACTAGTGATGACATAAAATATCATGTTCGTCCAACCATGAATGAAATAAAGCCAAACCAATCTATATTAGCTTCGCATAACATTCCTATAAAGTTTTTTGAGACACAAGATGTAATGGTAAATGAAATGGCAATTATATTACCAAACTGGTTTAGTTGTTTTATGCTAGAAGCAAAGCGCATGTTTAATGTTAGTCGCACTATGGGAGAAACATCTTGGTTGTTACAACGAGCTGTTGAACTGGGAGAGGGAATGAATATGAGACTTCCGCCTCCATACATATCCAGCTTGTGTGATCTATTAGAAAAAGAATATAATGGACTGACAACAAGAATAGGCGATCAGTGTATTAATTTTGTTTACTTGTATGGAATATACTTAAAAGCCAACCGATTGCCTCACAGCAAGGATAATATTTCCAAATTTGTGGAATCTGAACTACTGATGCATTTACATGATGACACCAATTTGATGTACATGCTAGAGAGATGGTTTAATTCAGCAAGTCAGTTAGCTGATATGGGAAAAGTTAGCAATCTAAAATTATATCATTATGAGGACGTCTTTCTTGGCTTAACACTGCCATTTGCACAAGTGACTAAACCTGAACTGGCAAACTACAGTTTAAAAAATATAGGACTGGCACAATTAGTGGCAAGCATGACAAACAATAAAGATTTGGACCAGTATTTAAGTCGTGCAACCAATGTTATTTTTAGCAATTTAGTATAACCATGAAAATATTAGTACTAACAAATGAATATCAAGCGTACAGCAAGGAGCATAAATACGATTATAGAATACTTCCTGGCGGCGGATATATAAATTATGCAGGTATTTTAAATCAACTTGATTTGTCACAATACGACGCAGTGTTTATGGATACACCCGCCAAAATTTCCAGTTTACTTTTAACAAATAGTGTGTTAGAATGGAAACAAGAAGTCAGCCAACCAAATGAGAAGATTTATGTACACAATAAAAATAATTTACTGTTTACTACTGATTTGGAATCAGCCGCACAAAATAAGTTCTTTAACAGGACACTAGCACAATATAATTTGGCATTGAAAAGGAATCATTGGCAGTTGTTGAAAGATGTTTCCAATAGCCTGGAGTTTTCATTAATTGATCAAGCTGGAAAATTATTGTGTGATGAAATATTAAGAAAAGCAAATATGCTATACATAAACTTAGAGAAAAAAAATGATTAGATGGGGCATAACAGCCGGCGCACATGACGCAAGTCTCACAGTTGTGGAAGGTGACGAAATTTTATTTGCCGGACACGCTGAAAGATATAGCGGTGTAAAAAATGACAAGTGGTTAAATCAAGATCTGGTCGATGCCGCATTGGAATTCGGTGAACCAAGAATTACGCATTGGTATGAAAATACTGTTTTAAAGCGTATGAGACAAGTTTGGTCTAAACAATATCACACAGCGTGGTCCAAGCCGTCACCAGGTAAACAGTTATTGGATATGGGAATCATATCTCGCGAGTACCTGCCCGGTGATGATGCTGATTTTGTCATTGAATCTACTGTACTTGATCAAGTAAAACATCATCATAGTCACGCAGCAGCTGGTTATTATACTGGCCCGTTTACCGACGCAGCAGTATTGGTAGTGGACAGCATTGGTGAATTTGAGACATTATCCATATGGCACGGCAAAGGTAAAAAATTAAAAAGAAAGTTCAGTCAAGGATATCCGCACAGCATTGGATTATGGTACAGTGCTATGACACAGCGCATTGGACTTAAACCCAACGAAGATGAATATATACTTATGGGTTGGGCAGCACTGGGCGACCCAGAAAAATACAAGCAAAAAATATATGAAGACTTCTTTAAGCCATTGCGCCCGGGCAGCGCAAAGGTAAAGTTTAAACACAATCTGCATCGTGGATGCATGTGGTGGGCACCAGAGCTGAACACAGTTCAAGATTACGCAGACATTGCAGCAAGCACACAGGCCGTTTATGAAATGGTGTTTGAACACCTTGTAAAAGAAACGCAGCGACTAGTGCCCAGTAAAAATCTTGTGGTTATGGGAGGCTGTGCTTTGAACTGTGTAGCTAATAGTATTGCATATCGTTACTACGATGGTAATGTTTGGATCATGCCCAATCCAGGCGACGCTGGTAGTAGCCTTGGTGCTATTTTAGCCGCCCGCAAAGATTTTATTGAATGGAAAGGGCCTTACTTGGGATACAATATCTCCGGCCAGTATCCAGTAAAAGGTTTGTTACATGAACTAGAAAACACCAGACTAGTGGGCGTAGCAAACGGCAAGGCAGAGTTCGGTCCACGTGCATTGGGCAACCGCAGCTTGTTTGCAGATCCTAGAGGCGATGATATAAAGGATTTAGTCAACACAGTAAAACGTAGACAGGAATTCCGGCCATTCGCTCCTATGGTATTAGCAGAACACGCTAGTGAGTATTTTGATGGCGCAGTTGGTCCTTATATGCAGTATACAAGTGTATGTAAGCGCCCAGACCTATTTCCAGCAATTGCGCATATAGATAACACCAGTCGTGTACAGACTGTTACTAAACAAGACCACCCAGGATTGCATCAGCTTATGGTTGAATGGCATGCAAAAACAGGATGTCCTATCATATTAAACACAAGTTTAAATATCAAAGGCAAGCCTATGGTAAATACAGAAGAAGATGCAGCCGAATGGACTAGCATGTATGGAGTAAAGGTATACACACATGATTAATAGATTTGATGTACATGGCTACACACAAGAAGCAATGTCTGATAGTTGTGTAGATGTTAAAAGACAAGTAGACAGAGGACTTCATCCATTTTTAGCTGACGCACTCTCATCTGTAGATAAATTAACAAAGTCAAGACAGCAACAATTAAGTTTGTGTGAGCTTGGAATAGGCGGAGGCGGAGCTCATGACATGATGTTTAAGTTTTCCGAAGATACACACATAATGGGTGTAGACTTATTTCATAAAGATCATTTAGAACATTATAAAACTGTAGGCAACAGAAGACATTTTATAGAGAACCATGAACGATTAGCAAAGGCTCAAGACTTATCATTGAGACGTTTTTCTGAAACACATAGAGCCGATTGGCAACTGCCAAATAGAAAAGAATCATTGTTTCATGGAATGGATGCATATCAAATATCAACAGCAAAGCATTTAGTAAAAGTAAATGGTGCTAAGTTAGATTATGTAAATGATGATGCATCACCTTACTTGGGAGCATTAAATGGATTAATGGATGCTTATAAAGATTCAATAAGTGACAAAGGAATATTAATATCAACAGGACCCTTTGGTAATGGAACAGCAGAAGCATACAGTCGTTGGGAAAGCGGACAATACTTAAAAGATTGTCAAGTACTTGCTGAACAAGGCTTTGTGATATTTGATATGACTGAATACAGACATCACCGTAAAGCAGATGCACACCCAACAAGGTACATACTATCGTATCTTGCAGCCTGGGCTCCAGATTTTAACAACTACAACAATTTGTTTGTTAAATACGAACATAACATTATAAACGGCAAGGACAATTGGAAATGATTAATTGGATTAAAGGCAAAATTGCTGAATACAAACGTAAAAAAATGATTAAGAAAAAGTTAAAAGAACTAAAAGATCAAGACCCCTACATTTACGAATAGGAAAAAAAATGAAAATTTTAATATTTGGTTTGCCCGGCAGTGGCAAAACCACTCTTGCTCGTCCCTTTGCTGAGATGATTGGCGCAGTACATTTGAATGCAGATGAAATCAGGGCTGAATACGACGACTGGGACTTTACATTGGATGGACGTCAACGACAGGCACAGCGTATGCGACACTTAGCAGATGGTGTCGTCAAAGCAGGAAGAATTGCAGTAGCTGACTTTATATGTCCTACCAGTGCAGCCAGGCTGGAGTTTGATGCAGACTATAAGGTGTGGATGGATACCATCAAAGAAGGCAGGTTCGCGGACACTAATCGTATATTTGAAGAACCTCCCAAATCTGGTATTGATTACCACGTAAGTGACTGGTTTGATGACACGCACAGTACATTAATGGAAGTAGTTAATAACTACATGGAGAGAAATAAATGAGTTTCGATTGGCAAAAACCCACAGCACAGATGCTAGGGCGCTGGCAGCCGTGGCACGATGGCCACACTGCATTATTCAAAAAAGCACTTGACGAAACCGGCCAAGTGTGTATAATGATTAGAGACGTAGGTGGGATAGTCGGACAGGATGCAGGCGCTGGGCGCACAGCAAAGCAAGATGATAACCCATTTGATTATGATACTGTTGTGAAAAATATTAAAGATGGACTCACTGACTATGCAACTTACGGTGTTGAGTATATGATTATGAAAGTGCCTAACATCGTTGATATCAGCTATGGCCGCGGAGTAGGTTATACATTCACAGAACATGATTTAGGCCAAGAAATACACAATATTAGTGCCACAAAAATACGCAAACAACTAAGAGAAGATGGCAAACTTGAATGAAACGTAAATTACTAGACAACACTGAGGCACCGGAATTTGATATGGCAATTACGCTTAAAGTAATAACAAAATGTCCGGAAAAATATAAATTACTTGACATGGAAACTGGTCAAGTGTATATTGGAAATGTACCTACTGAGGATAATCCTCATTATTGGAAAAGACAAGACTAATGAATACAAAGATATTTAATAAACTACAGGAACTTCTAGTGTCATCTCCACAGTTGATTGATGATAATAATGCATTGCGACAGGCAATTAATGTGACCTTTGGTGTTGATATTGAATTAAGTAATACTGACCTTGTATCGATAACCGATGCAATTGATGATGAGGTATTGTGTAATTATTTTAGTAAAGTATGGCAACCAAAAACAAAAAAATACAAATATAGTGGACTTGCTATCATTGATGAAATTAATAATCTAAAGCCACGTAGTGTATTGGATCTCGGTTGCGGTTATAATGAGTTTAAAGGTAAAATACATAATTTGGTGGGAATTGATGCATACAATAGTCGTGCAGATATAAATTGTCATATTCTAGAGTATAATCCGGGCAATAAATTTGACGCTGTCATCTGCCTAGGTAGTATTAATTTTGGATCAGTAGATAAAATATATAGTGAATTAAAAAAAGCAATCAGTTTAACTAACACTGGCGGGTTTTTATTTTTTCGAGTTAACCCAGGCAAACAACATGATGCGCTGGAATCGCAATGGATTGATTTCTTTGATTGGAACCCGACATTTATTCTAAATGCTGCTAATCAACTCAATTGTGAAGTAATTGCACTGTCAGAGGATGGCGGAAATCGACTTTACTTTGTGTTAAAAGTTAAATAGATAAATAATAATGATAGCGTAGATTACGTTATTATTCCATAGTCATATAGTTTTTAAGCCTTGCAGAATGCACAACTTCAAAAACTTTTTAATGCTCGCAAATATCTTTGCGGGTTTTTTCTATGGCTATATTAAAAATAATATACGAAGAGGTATAAAAATGTTTGAAACATATATTGCATGCTTATTACTGGGAGTAGTTTACGGATTTTTCGTGGGGCTTATTCCAGTTGCTGGCGCCACCACTGGACTAATTGCTGTATATGCATTTGTGGGTTATTTTGAAGATCCATATATGTTGGTTGTGTTTACAACTGCAATTGTAGTTACTAGCAGTATTGGCGACAGTTTTTGTGGTGTTGTAATGAATGTTCCAGGTGCTGGCGGCGCCGCCGCAACAATGATTGATGGCTTTCCGATGTCGAGAAGAGGAGAGGCTGCTAGAGCACTAAGTGCAGCTATTAGTACAAGCTGGGTTAATGGCCTAATCTGGGGGTTGTTGGTATTTTTATTCCTTCCTTGGTATACAAAGATCGTACTGTACTTCGGCACCAAGGAAATGTTTGCTTTCTTAATTTTTGCAATGACTTGCGTAGTTTTTATAAGTAGCAAATATTGGTTCCGAGGTGCAGTTGCACTAGTACTAGGCGTTTTGGTTGGGCACATTGGTATGGATCCAGAAACCGCCGCACCTCGCTGGACAATGGATATTGATTACCTAGGGGATGGAATTCAAATGATTCCTGTTATGGCTGGTGTACTAGCCTTCCCTGAGTTAATAGGCGCCTACTTTATGAAAGCAGAAAAAATTCACCTAGATGACAAAGAGATAAAATCACAATTGTGGCAAGGCGTTAAAGATAGTTGGAAGTATAAATGGGACGGCTTGCGCGGCGGATTTATTGGCGGATTTATTGGATTGATACCAGGAATCGGCGGCAATATTGCAGACTGGTTTGCGTATAGCCAAACAGTAGCGGCTAGTGGAAAAGACGGAGAAAGTATCGGAAAAGGCAATGTGCGTGGGGTTATTGGTTGTGAAGGCGCTAATAATGCACAAAAAGCCACCAGTTATGTTCCCACTATTCTTTTTGGTATTCCAGGAGCACCTTTTGAAGTTATTGTGATGGGCCTTCTCATGTATGTTGGATTAGAACTCGGGACACCAACTGTATTGGCTGATGGTGTATTTTTTGATCATCTACTCAGCAGTTACTTGTGGAGTTTGATTATCATTTTGCCTGTTTCATATCTTTTTATCAAGTACGCAGTGCGTATTACTAATGTACCTTTCCAGTGGTACTTCTGGCCAATTTTGGTCAGTTTAATCTGGAGTTGCACACAGTACACTGGATATATTGAAGATTATCTTATGTTTGCTGTGTGTTGTTTGGTTGGTCTTGGCCTGAAGTGGGGAAAATTTAGCCGAGTAAGTTTCTTAATTGGTTTTATTCTCAGCGCACGCCTAGAAAAAAGCTATTTGCAGTTTACTGGACTTTACGAATGGTCTGACCTTTTAACCAATTGGTTACCAGCCACCTTCCTTGTACTAGCAGTACTTGCTGGTATCTGGGGATTATTTTTTAACAAAGCTAAAATTGACTTTGTATAAAGTATTAATAATATCGTAACATAGAATTATGTTACTGTAACACAGAGTTGTGTTAACGAACATCCAAGATGTAAGCATTATATAGCAGAGTTGCTGTATGTACTAGGTGCTTATCATCTATCATATGATAGATGACTTTTTAAATGTCCATATAAATGGACATTCACTTAAATCATCGTAAATGGAGAAAAAAAATGATGAACTTTAAAACACTAGTAGCAGGTGCTTTAGCATCTGTAATGATGGCTGGTTCTGCAATGGCAGACTATACATTTATCGTTCCACAGAAACCAGGCTCTGGTACATCTGTTTGGACATCAATCGTCGCAGGCGAGCTTGAAAAGCACCTAGGCGAGAAAATTAAAATTGTACACATTCCGGGTGCAAACGATATTCCTGGCTTTAACAAGTTTCATAACGACTTGCAGTCAGACGACAAAACTGTAATGGTATCACACGGCGGTAACGGCGTATCATACCTTGTAGATGACGTAGATTACGACTACTACCAGTACGATCCAATTGGCATGATGAACTTGACAATCATCAACGGCCACCAGAAAGATTTTGATCCATACACTGGTGAGATCTTGTTCTCGGCAGGTTCTGGTATGAACCCAGACATGATGGCACACATCTTGCTTAAAGGCGGTCCAGGTTTAACAATGGCACAGGGTGCTGAAATCTTTGATTCACAGTACAAGTATATCAAAGGCATGTCCGGCGGTGAACGTCGTTTGTCATATCAACGTGGTGAACTTAACGTAACACGTGAGTCAACCGCTGCATACAACAAGTACTATACTGATGCGCCCTATTCAAAAGTATGGTTCTCACAAGGTGTATTTAACTTGGAAACAGGTGAAATTGATGCAGATCCAAACTGGCCAAATCAGTCAATTCACGAAGTGTTTGAAGCTAAATGGGGCGTAGCACCAAGTGGCGAATTTTGGGATGCATTTGAACTAGTGCGTAACTTCCGTGACGTAATGCAAAAAGCATTGTGGACACGTGCAGGTAACCCAAACACACCAGCACTTGTTGCAGCATTCCGTGCAATGGCAGCTGATCCAGAATCAATGGCTAAAATTTATCAGAAGACTGGCAAGTATGACTGGATCATCGGTAACGATATGAAAGACGCACTGGACATTCTACGTGGTCAGATTCAACGTGAGACGCTAACAAACTTGGTAGGTTTCCTACAGCACACAGGTAAGGCAGCTATCTTTAAAGAAGGCATTATCCCGCAGTAAGGGATTAACCAATTAGATAATAACAGGGGCAGTGGAAACACTGCCCTTTTTTAGTTGATAAATATATTGACATTACACAAAAAGGCACTATAATTAAAACATGAGCAGATTATTGATCATAACTGGCCCACAAGGTTCAGGCAACCATCTATTCAGTAAAATATTTGCATTACATGAAGATGTATTTGGTTGGAAAAATCTTCTTAATACATATTGGGAAGGGCATCACCATGAGCCGTTTGCTGATTGTTGGAGAAATCCAGAGCTATTGCATTCTTTTGATTGGAAGCAAAGTGATTATTATGTAACTAGTATTAGTTGTCCTTTTATCTCAGACGGCGTACCAGTTGTTCCTAATTATAAAAAATTTATAGACATAGCAAATGTTTATACTGATATTGATATCGCTATTATAGGACGAGATCAAAATATACTGGAAAAGCAACAGACTAGAGTACGTGGCACCCACAGTACTCCGATTGCGTTGGAATTTTTCGATAAGATTATGGAAGAACACAATGTAAACTTCCTGAGTCAGGAATTACTTTACTTGTATAAAAGTAGATACATGGAAAAGGTGTCTACTGACTTGGAATGGCCAGTGGCATATTGGGATCCAGAAATAGATGAAATATTAAAAGCTGATGCTAATAAAAAATACATCAAGGATGTACATGAGTATTGGTTAGATTTTGAAGTCCATAGAGCCACCAGGGAAAGCTAACCCTGTAAACTCGTCCCACTCATTTAACCAAATTTCCTCATAATCTTGCCCCCACACGCCGTTAAATGGGCCGCCATTGGTGAAGTGTATACCGCGTGGAATGTGGTAGTCATCAAACTCGTGGTCTCCTACTAAGAAATTCCAATCAGGTGCCAATCCTCCTATATTGTGGTCACTACACCATTCAAATCGGTGTAACCATTGTGGTGTCTGATTACTTACGCTGAACGGATTTAATTTCTTGCATGCTGGATGCTCATTGTTGAACAACATGAGACTGCTCCAATTTTTGCGTGGGAATGATAGCTGCTGTTCTCCATGAAATTTTGTGTCCATAGATGGAACATATTCTGGCTGCTTAACAACATACACTGCACGGTTGTTCATTTCCTGATCCCACATTATGTCATCCATAATAGATAAGATGTCATCAGTAAACACAAAATCACTATCACAAAAAAGACTCCATCCACTGTAGTTGCTCAAGTATGGCACCAAAAATCTAGTGTAGGTGAAATCAGTACTACTTGGGTCACCTTCGGGTCTATAATACACTTCATTTCTTATTAAAATGTCTTTTTTTAAATCTATAGTCTCGACATATCTTGACAAATGCTTCTGTATACTGTATCTGCAGATTTCACTTGCATCACGTTGCTTGTGGTCATATCCTATATAAACTTTCACAAGTAATGTCTCCCTATGCCTAAATTACTTCTTTTGCGATTAAAAAATGTTGACTTTTTGTCATCATTTTTCCACTTTGCGTCTATTAAACTTCTCGGACTATTTAATAGATGCACGGGCCACCATCCATCGTGCCGCCTAATAAAAGTAAATCTCCCCATTCGGAAGGTATCTTCGTCACTAAAATAGATTTGATCTAATAAAGTTTTGTCCATATCCATATTTTTGCGATGAACGCCATCACGGTAGCTTAGGTGCTTCACAGTTAAATTTAACTCATCTTTTAAGTTTCCGTATTTTTTTAATCCCAACAAAGTGCCTTCAGCAAACGGAGTCATGTGTTCATTATCACATTGAAACCCGTCTTTGGTGAATGTTACATCGTTAGCTTCTAGAACGAACGTTGGATGGTCAGCATGTTGAAATATTCCCAAAAATTCCTCAGCAGTCTGTATTTCACGATTGGGAACAGTCCATATCCACGGACTATTGTCTAGCATTGGGTACCAAATATAAAATCCGTGTATTTTATCTAATTGTTGCAAGTATGTTATAACAAATTTCTTGTCGCTACCAGGATGGCATTGATATTCTCTACCACTTTGTAGTAACTGTATTGGTGCTTTTTGTCCTTTTTCAGCAATATCGTTTGCCAGCCACAGCATCTTATATAAACGATAACACAGGTAAGTATCACCGTCTTCTGGAACCCATGTGTTCTCAGTAGTGTTCCTAAACCATTCAATTCGTTCTGGATCTAATTTTTGGTACTCGTCTATATAATCACTCATTACTGAACGCATACCAGTGCCATTATGGTCACTAGTATCAAAATTAAGTAATGATAATATGTCGTTTCCATCAGCGGTAAATTCATAGACGTGTGCCATTGCAGTTTGATTGCACCAATGCCAAAATTCTTTAGCAATATCCAGGTTACGCTTTTTTGTCATGTTTAAAAACTCTCATATATTTTTGTTGACATTATCTGTATTGAGTAGTATACTGATAAATAACTGTGTAGTTAATGATATTTATGCCTTTACTATGCTACCCAAATAAGGAAATTACATGCTAGATGTTTTTATGCTAACTTTCGGTGAACCCGAAGCAAATGATAATTTTGAAATTTTAAAAAACTTCGCACCACATGCTAAACGTATAGATGGTGTAGAAGGATTGCTTAATGCACACCAAGCCTGTGCAGAAGAAAGCAAAACCCAGTATTTCTATGTCTGTGATGCTGATGCAGTTATCAGCGAAAATTTTGGATTTAAATTTACTCCAAGTGACAGGCGGGAAGCGTATCCAGGCGTGCCGGAGACTGAGTGTGTGTTCACCTACCGTAGCCATAATCCTATCAATGATTTGATTTATGGCTACGGTGCTGTGAAACTCTTTCCCAAGAAGAATCTTCTGGCAACCAAAGAATTCAAAGTAGACATGACTACTAGTATTGGTGCTAAGTTTAAGCCTAAGTTTGAAATCAGCAATACTACTCAATTTAATACTGATCCGTTTAATGCGTGGCGCAGCGCTTTTCGTAAGTGTACAAAACTATCAAGCAATATTATTGATCACAACAAACAAATTGACGACTCTTATCGTTTGGAAGTATGGTGTACACGAGGCGAAAACAGGCGCTATGGCGAGTATGCTATACTTGGTGCGCAACAAGGTCGCGACTTTGGTACACATTACAGAAATAATACAGATGCATTGAGAAAAATCAATGATTGGAATTGGCTAAAGGAAAAATTTAATGAAGCTCTCTGAATTTCAAGAAACATATCACTGGATGAACGGTCTAAGTGAATACTTTAAATATACTGGCCAGCATGAACGTTGGGAGGAAATTCACAAAGCACTGTACCATGACAATTGGTATCGCAAGCGTGATGTTATACTTGAGTTGTGTAGTATGCGAAACAGTAACCCAGTGCATGTTAAATCCTGGATGAATGTATTGTTGCATGATAAGCTGGAAGATTTCGAGATTAAACCACAGTTGCTGGCTACTCTCTTTCGCAAGTATATGAAAGAAGACGAATTTTTGGTGAATGTGTGTAAGTTTATTAATTATTGGAGTGGAGAGAATGGCGAAGCAGCTGACATGCCAGACATTAATGATTTCCTTTCCAGAGGACAAGTTAGAAGTAAACTGTGGATGGTTTCCGAATTAGCAAACATTATCGACGGACCACTGGGTAATATTGTATTTTATGGTGGTTGGTATAATTTCCTTGCTCACTTCCTTTTCAATCAGTTCGACGTATCAAAAATATACAGCTTAGATATTGATGACAAAGTAGCGGTGCCCAGTAAAAGGCTATACCCTAGCCAAGTAGCATCAAATAGATTTATTCCAGTAACAACAGATGTAAATAAAATAAATTGGGATAATAAAACACTTAGATACACAGATTATGATTTGAGAGATCAACAAATTAATCGTTGGATGGAAAAGCAAGAAAGTGCATTAATAAATAAAAGACAAGAACTAATTGATAAGTGGATTAATGAAAACGAGGAAAACATTAAACAAGGCGTTGTAGACAAAGGTTCAGTTATTGAAAAAATAAGTGAAGATTTACGCACAGAAATGTTTAAAGACAAAGATGAGTTACTTGAAAATAAGTTTGGTTGGGTAGAATTAGATAATATCAATTGTGTAATTAATACAAGTTGTGAACACATGGATAACACATGGTTTGAAAACTTACCAAGTGGTACGTTTGTTGTGCTACAAACTAATGATTATTTTTCAAATCCACAGCATAGTAATTGTTGTAAAGATTTAGAAGAAGTAAAAAGTAAATACCCAATGCAAAGTATCTCTTATGAAGGTGAATTAGACACTCACTTATATAATAGGTTTATGCTGATTGGCATTAAATAATGCCGCATGACCTGGGATTAGAAGGGCTAGTGGAATTTGTTGTTAGCGAACATTCAGTTTACACTGAAGGAGAGACATTTCCGGTTTGGGATTGTATTGCTAGATTGGTAACAGGACTACATGATAAATATAATTTAACTTATATAAAAGATTATTCGATTGACGAAAGCTATATTAATAGGTCAGGTAGCCGAATACTTGTTATGAGATTTATCAAACCCGAAGATGCCATGCTGGTAACACTTGGCGGTATAGACAAGGTAGAAGACGATGGATGAAGAAATAGAAATGACAATGGACGTATTTGATGAGTATTTAGATTCTCTCAGTGTGCGTGAATTACAAAAAGAATCTGCTCGTGCTATCACAACCATGAAAGCAGATAACAACAGTATATATAAGTTTAACAAAGTTGCATACCACAACAGTCATTTGTGGTACAAGGCAGTGATCAAGCACTATGTAATGGAACATGGCGGAATGCCCAGCGAAATCGGACCAGGAACAGAAGTGAGTTTCGTACTAGATGATGCTTAATTTTATATTAGTAAATGCAACATATGTTGCATATAGATTGCTAATCAGCGCCCACCTTGTTAAGTTCTTCAACCGTTATGTGAATTACTATTGGGCGGTTCTTATCATGAGCCAATTCAGCTTTGCGTGGGACAATGGGGTGTTTGCTTATCTTTATTCAGCGCAAGAATTGCCGAGATTAATAGAGTTAATCTACGCAGACATATTGTACACAGTTAGAGTATTTGTTGCTTGGATTGTTATTAAATGGATCTGGAATAGACTACAGAATTATTACTTAGCGGTGTTTATTGGTGCAGAAATGACCTTTGCTGTTGATTACTTTATTTTTGGAGGAGTATATTAATGTATAATTATAACGAAATCACCGAATTACACCTGGAAGTAACACAGCGATGCAATGCTGCTTGTCCAATGTGTGATCGTAACGAAAACGGTGGCGCTGTCAACCAACACATACGTGGAAATGAACAAGAATTATCACTACAGGACTGTATGGATATCTTCCCTCCAGAATTTATTAAACAGCTCAACGTGATGTATATGTGTGGTAACCTAGGTGATCCCATCAGTGCCACTGATACACTAGAGATTATGGAGTACTTTAGAAAACATAATCCCAATATTTGGCTCAGTATGAACACCAATGCTGGCGCCAGAGACACTGAATGGTGGACACGTTTAGCAGAAGTTATCGGACGCCAAGGTGCAGTCATCTTTAGTGTTGATGGTCTCGAAAACACAAATCACCTGTATAGACAGAATGTACGTTGGGAGTTTGTTGAGAGAAATATGAAAGCATTTATTGCAGCAGGCGGCAGAGCCCGGTGGGATTATATTATCTTTGAACACAGTGAATGTGATGTAGAACGTGCAGAACAGCTTGCAAAAGAATGGGGCTGTGAAAAATTTATGAAGAAAAAAACTGGGCGTTTCTTTAGCAGTGCTAAAAACAAAGGCAAAGAGTCTCACCAAGCAGTAAACAGAAAAGGCGCTGAAACAACAACACTTGCAAAACCTAAAAAATTAGAGCATCAGAATTTGGCATTGGCCAAAGAGGCTGAATTAGAAAAAACATACGGCAGTATGATGGACTACTATAACCAAGCCACTATTAGTTGTAAAGTAGCGCAGCCAGATAAAAATAAAAGCATGTTTGTAACAGCAGAGGGATTAATTATGCCGTGTTGTTGGACAGCGGGCCGGATGTATAAATGGTGGCAAGCAGATCCAAAAGTGGAACAAATTTGGGACTTTATTGACAGAGCTGGCGGGAAAGAAGGTATTAATGCAAAACTATTTGGTATAAAAGGTGTCTTTGATAGTGGCATTATGCAAGACATTCAACGTAGTTGGAAACTTGAAAGTATCAAAGCTGGTAAACTAGGTGTTTGTGCGCAAAAGTGTGGCACAGAGTTTGACCCATTCTCGGAGCAATTTAAATAATGGAATATTCAGACGTATTAAAAGCAAGAAGCACTACCTTTAGTTGGAAGACGGATCAAGTGCCAGTGGAAATTATACAAGAGGTATGCGAGGAAGTTTACAATTATGCTCCTAGTAAAAACAGAAAAATACCTTATGTAGTAGATATTATTGACAACACTGATCCTGAAATGAGAAAACAGATTCACACAATGTGTCATAGAAATACAGATCATAATATGATGATCGATAAAGGTAATCCGCAAGTACTAGCACCTACTCTTTTGGCATTCAGCACACGTGATGTTGTTTATGAAGAAACTAAATTTCAAACAATTGAACAACGCCCAGGAATTGGAATTGCCAATACTGACAATATAGAAATTGGTATCGCCGCAGTATCATTTATCTACGGCTTTACTGCTCGAGGAATTGACACTGGATTATGCCAGTGTATTCGAGATGCAGAAGGCATGGCAAAATTAATCGGTGCAGACCGAAGAACTAATTTGTTCATTGGAATCGGATATCGTGAACCACATCCACTTTATATTGACCCTAGGACAGATAGAAGTAGACGTATTCCGTATGCTTATGGAGAAAATCCATATCCTAGACCAGCATTTGAGGACGTCTACAAAATAAGAGTAAAATAATGTATTTTAATTTCAAAAAATACTTGACTTTAACTTCAATTCATCGTATTATGAATACATAACAACAATCAAACCCTAAGGAGACTCTATAAATGAGTACTATTAAAGACGTAGTTCAAGACGTAGTTAAAATGACTGCGAGCTTGGGCATCGTAAACTTTGTTAAAGTAGAAGGTGATGCTTCTACTACCAAGTTCGATGCAGTAGACACAGAGCGCACTGTGATTATCAAAGCGAAACTACACAATGCACTTCCAGAATTTTCTGGTGTGTTTGGATTTGGCAACTTGGCGTTCTTGAACGGCATTAGCGGCATCCGCACATACAAAGAAGATGGCGCGACTGTAGAAATGGTAATGCAGGAAAAAGATGGTGCAACAACACCACAAGCATTGCTATTCAAAGACACACAAGGCAATAACGACCGATATCGTCTAATGAATGAACGCCAGGTACTCAGTACATTTGAAAACATTGAATTTAACTCAATGCCAAACTGGGATATCACTGTTGAGCCTACAAAGCAAAAAGTAAGTGAGTTGCAGGAAATTGCTGGCATTTATGGTGGCATTGAACCCAACTTTAGCCTAAAGACACAAGATGGTAACCTAATCGTTACTGTTGGTGATACTGGTGGTAGTTTTGTTGGTAAGCGTACATTTGCTACTAATGTAACTGGTGAACTGGGCGAGGGCTTTAGTTGGCCACTTACACAATTCTTGAGTGTATTGAAGTTGGGCATGACAGCACAATGTACTTTGCACATCAGTGCAATGGGTGCGTTGCAAATTACAATCGACACTGGCATCGGCGAATATAACTATATCCTTCCAGCATTGTCGGTATAAAACATGTCAAACTTAACAGCTAGCAACAAAGATTATAGTGTGTTTTTGCCCAGCATTAGCACCTTCTATAACAATGTGCTTGCAAAATATCGTGAACAAGGCACAGACTTCATCCCTGATGAACGTGTGCCAGCAGGCTTTGAAAAAGGTTTGGAAGGCATGGACTTCCTCAAAGAGGATAGTTACTTTCCATACAAATGGGGGCTATACTCTGCAGGACATGCACAGTTAAATCTCGACAAAGCATATGTAAGCGATAACATGGTACAAGCACGTGATCGTGAAAAGACATTCATCCTAGGAGACTCAGGTGGGTTCCAGATCATTAAAGGTGTTATTAAGTGTGATTGGAAAAACTTTAAGACAGATGATAGTTTACGTGAAACTATTCTAAACTGGTTGGAGTATACAGCAGACTATTCAATGATTTTGGATATCCCAACATTGGCAGCTGAACCTACATTTACTGAGCGTACAGGCATTACTTCATTCAATGAATGTTTGGAATACACTGATTTTAATGTAAACTGGTTTAAAAAGCATCGTAAATTCCAAACAAAATATCTAAATGTTATGCAAGGACGTAATTGGGCAGAAGCAAATCATTGGTATCAAAGTATGAAGCACCATGATCTTGATGGCTTTGCTTTTGGTGGTAGCACCAAGAATGATATCAATATTGTATTGCGCACACTTATTCAAATGCGTGATGATAATCAGCTGGAGCGTGGAAAGCGTGACTTGTTGCACTATCTAGGAACAAGTAAACTGGAATGGGCAACTGCATTTACTGCTATTAAACGTGCATTACGTTCAACAGTTAATGAAGATATTGATGTTATGTTTGATTGTGCAAGTCCTTTTATTGCTACGGCAATGGGACAAGTGTACACACAGCACACACATCGTAATAACAAATTTGGTTATGTTATGGATAGTGCAGTAGATAGCAAAACATTAGCAGGTAGTGAGATTCCGTTCCCTTGGGGCGGCGCAGTTGGTGATCGTTTAACTATGGGGGATATTAATTGGTATCATCCAGGCATGTTGAACAAGAATGGCAAAGAAGGCAAGACTTCGTGGGATAGCCTCAGCTACTTCCTACAGATGGGTCACAATGTATATAGTCACATTGAAAGTGTCCAACGTGCTAATGCATTGACAGATGTTGCTACAACACAATTTAAAACTAGTCATCACGAATGGCGCAAAGTAAAGAATGGTAGTAAAGAGGATCAATTTGATCCTTGGGTACCACGTAATGCATTGTATATGTCTAACTTTATTGAAGAACTATTTAAAAGTGAAACACCAATGCAGATGTTAGACGAAGCTGGAGCAATGATGGCGGACTTTAACGGACAGAAGAGTCTTAAAACATCAAACAACTCGATGAGTGGACTCTTTAAAGTAAGTAAAATGCAGGATGATATCATCTCTGCAGATTACGACAATGAAGCTGCTGAACAAGCAAACACAATCTTAACAAATATGGAGGCCTAATTATGGCGAAAAAGATCAGACTAATTGATGAAGAAGGTACTACTACAACAACAACAGATACTAATACAACGGAAGTATCTGTGCCAGGACTAGATGGTGCGCAAATGATGAAATATGCGGAAGCAATTGATTGGAAACTTTGGGAAATCTTGAAGCTTCTTCGTGCGCAAGTTGGCGAGGACACGTAGACGATGGGTGTTCAAGTTTCACAGCGTCAAATTTGGGTAACCTTTCAACAAGAAGGGGTACACTTGTACCCAGCTGCAATTGATGACCCTTCCCTGGCCACAGGCGATTGGGATGACGTAAGTTTCTTAGGATACGCACATCGTCATATCTTTCACTTCCGTGTAGCAATTGATGTACAACACAATGATCGAGATATTGAATTTATCCAATTCAAGCGGTGGCTACAATCACTGTATTCAGTAGGAACGCTGAATCTCAATCATCGTAGTTGTGAAATGATTGCTGAAGAACTAGCAACAACTATTAACAACAAATACCCGGGCCGCGACATTACTATCACTGTTGCTGAAGATAATGAAAACGGCGCAACAATGACATTTAACTCAAACTAAGGAATAATAAAATGTCCAACACTAAACCAAATCAATATCGTATTGGTGGCTACTATACTTTGCCGGAGATCAAATACGATCTTCTTAAAATTATCCAACCATATGATGGTTTGATTTATAACCACAAAGACACAGCAAAGGTTACTAGCTTGTTTCATGCCTACCTAGGCGACTTGAGTTCAAGCTGGAAATTGCGTGAATTTGAAATCATCACTGTTGAAAAAAATAACGCAGTGACCTTTGATTTAACGCTAAGGCTACACAAGGATCGTAGCCCCAAAAAACTAAAGATCCATGTTGGTCGTCTTGTCCATTTTCGTGACAACGTAAAGGCAGATTGATATGAATCGTGTGGTTGTAGTAAGCGGTGGTTTTGATCCCGTTCACAGCGGACACATTAGCATGTTTAAAGCAGCCAAGGCATTGGGAGATGTCTTGGTTGTTGCCTTGAATAGTGATGATTGGCTGACTCGAAAAAAGGGTCGGCCCTTCATGCCATTTACTGAACGTGCTGGTATTATCGGTGAATTAGCAGTTGTTGATCAAGTTATCAAATTTGATGATACTGACGATACAGCTTGCGATGCACTAACTAAAGTTCTCAATAACTGTAAATCTAGTGAAATTATTTTTGCAAACGGCGGCGATCGCGGCAAAGATAATATTCCAGAAATGACAGTAACTGATCCGCGCCTATCATTTGAGTTTGGCGTCGGCGGTGATGATAAGCGCAATAGCAGTAGTTGGATACTCAAGGAGTGGAGTCAACCCACAACCCAACGTGCCTGGGGTAGTTACACTGTATTACACAATGGTCCAGGTTGGGCTGTTAAAGAACTTGCTTTTGGTACTGAAACTCCACTTAGTGATCAACGGCATTTTATTCGCAGTGAACACTGGCATGTGATTGAAGGCAAAATTCGCATGGACTTGGAATTTGCCAACGGCGATCGTGAAAGCAAAACATATGGTCCTGGTGACAGCATTGATATTCCAGTATTAACTTGGCACAAAGCACACAATGTAGGAGAAGTTACTGCAAAAGTAATTGAGGTTTGGATGGGATCTGAACTCAGTGAAGAAGATATTGAAAGAAGAGATTAATGAAGTATGTTATTGATATTGACGGGACTATCTGTCGAGAAGTTATCATTCCTGACAGTGGTGGTAAAAAAGACTACGCTAATCATATCCCAATGCCAGAACGCATTGCAAAAGTAAATGCACTATACGATGCAGGACATACAATCAAATATATGACTGCACGTGGGTGCGTTAGTGGCGTGGACTATTACGAGCTTACATATGCACAGCTGATGAAGTGGGGTGCAAAGCATCACGAACTAAGCGTAGGTGAAAAAGAAAACTACGATATCTGGATTGATGACAAAGCATTTTGGAGTGAAAACTTCTTCCGCGAAACAGGGGAAACTTATGAGTGATTACACATGTGATAACTGGGTCGTTATCAAGATGAAAGGCGATGATCCTCACTATCGTCTTCTTGTTGGAACATCTGGTGGTTACTTAGATGGCGACAGTTGGCGTATGAACAGTGGCATTACAAAGGTAGAAGAGGACGAAGAGTTCTACTACTTCTCTGGTTCTAGTGGGTCTCGATATCGTTGTTATAAAGAGTCCTACACACTGAGGATGAACAATGCACACATTTGGACACAGTTACAAGGTATTCACGGCGACAAAGTTGAGATGATGCCAGAAGATACAGACTGGATGAATATGGATTGGATTATATCATGAGTAGATTTATAGCAGCAATGGATCACAGTGGTGGTTCAACAGGTGGCGTACTAGAACGTTACGGACAAGAATACACAGAAGCAGACAAGATGGAGAAAGTTCATGCTATGCGTCTTAGAATGGTCAACAGTCCTGACTTCAACGACTCAAACATCTGGGGAGCAATCCTCTACCAAGACACAGTCACACGTGGCATGGTTAACATCTTGGATGAAAAAGGTATTGACACGTTCCTAAAGATTGATAGCGGATGTGATGCTGATGGAACACTCAAACAGTTTCCAGTAAAACAAATGTTAGAGTTTGCTACTAACGGCATTGGTCCTAAAATCTACGGCACCAAGATGCGTAGTATTGTACACGGTACAGGAATGGTACATCCTGTACTCAAACAACAGTTTACACTTGCCCGTACTATTTGGGATTGTGGACTTGTACCTATTATTGAACCAGAAGTGCCTATTGACCATCCTATCAAAGCTGAAGTTGAAGACGCTCTTATGTATCACTTGCAAGAGTTCTTAGATGAATATCCAGGCAAATGTATTCTCAAACTAACACCGCCGGAAGTACCTAATCTGTATCACAACCTTACAGTGTTTCCTAATGTAGAACAGGTTGTGTTCCTGAGTGGCGGATACAGTACAGCAGAAGCATGTAATAGGCTTGGCCTTAATGACAATGTAAGTGCGAGCTTTAGCAGAGCGTTATCAGAAGGCTTACGTTATGACTTGACAGACGAAGAATTTAATGCTAAACTTGAATACAATATTAAAATGATTGTGGATGCTAGCGAATAATGAACTGGATTGAAATTGACAAAAACATCGTCAGCATGATGGGTATCTATACGGATAAAGATAAGTTATTTAAAGATCTCAAAAAACTTTATAACTGGAATGAATCACAAGTCGAGCATGCTGTCGAACCATTACTACAACGTTGGGGATGGTATGACAAGAAAGTAACAACGCCAGTCAAAAACAAACACAAAGTAAAAAAGGAAAAGAAATGAATACTATTTGGATTATTCCAATCGAACCAATAGATCAACGTTATACTAAACAGTGGTATGATAACATTCCCAAGACATTGGCAGCACGAATTGGTGTTGAAGGTTTAGATTATCAAATTGTAATAATTGATGGTGAAGACTTTGCTCCAGAACAGCGTACTGAAGGTGCGTTCCTAGATTTTGGTGCTACTAACGTATACAAGTCAACACAAACAACCGCAGTAAGCAAGATGTTTAGTAACGGCAAAGTCAAAGCGGGCGACAAGTTTTTGATTACTGACGCTTGGAACTTTATTATTACTCCTATCAAATACATGAGTGACTTATTGGATATCCCAGTCGAAATCCACAGTATTTGGCATGCAGGCGCTTATGATCCAAGCGACATCCTAGGATACAAAATGAGCAAGCCTTGGCCTTGGTTGCAAGAACAAAGTTGGTTTATGAGCAGTGATTATAATTACTTTGCAACCAATAGCCACAAAAATATGTTCCTCAAGAACTTGGACATTCCAGAAAAGTACGAAGGCAAGGCAATACGCAGTGGACAGCCGCATGAACTCATTATTGAGCCGTTGCTTAACCGTCAGGGTGGAACGAAAACCAACAAGGTAATGTGGCCACATCGTTATAATGCAGACAAGCAACCTGACATTGCAGAAGATCTCAGTAACGATTTTGACATGGTTATTACACAAAAAATGGACTTGGATAAAGATGCGTATTATGATGTAATGGCAACCAGCAAAGTAATCTTTAGTTGTGCATTGCACGAGAATTTGGGTATCAGCGTAATGGAAGCGGTACTAACAGGTGCAATTCCAGTATTGCCGGATCGGTGTAGCTATGCTGAAATGTATTTGCCAGAATTCAAATACCCAAGTGAGTGGACTGAAAATTATGACTCATATGTTCGTAATAAAGATAACTTGGTAGCATTTATCCAGGAGCGTATTGACAATTATGATGAATATGCGGAACTGGTTAACAAACAACAAAATATCCTAATGGACAGTTACTTGAATGCAACTGTTATGGTGGATAAACTTCTAGGGCTATAATGAGTACTTTCCTAATCAGCGATACCCATTTTAATTTTCCAGAAATGTTGGGGTTTACTGACTGGGAAGGTAACTTAACCCGTCCTGGGTTTGCTAGTGTTGATCATATTGATGATTTTATGATTGAGAGTTGGAATAGCGTAGTTGGTCCTAATGATCACGTTATCCATTTGGGTGATTTTGTTCAACAAGATAGACAGCGATGGATGGAACAAAACTTCCATAGATTGAACGGTACGTGTGAACTAATCGTAGGCAACCATGATGATATTCCGCTAATGGCATCAGGAGGCTGGTTTACTAATATTAGCATGTGGAAACAAATGCAAGACTTGGAGTTGTTGTTAACTCATGTTCCTGTTGAAGCTGGTAGTTTAATTAGACCTAAATATGCAAATGGTGACCGAGCCGTAGACAAATATGATCAATCACAATGGATGACTGTCACAAACGTACATGGGCATCTGCATAGCAACCCAAGTCCCGAGGGTCCATATATTGGAGTTAGCGTAGAGCAGATCAATTATAAGCCAATTAGCTTAGACTTATTGGTTGACAAACTAAGAAAATAATAATATAATAGTAGTAATAAAATAAAAGGAACATAGTATATGACAAAGACTTCCCAGATTAAACAACGTTTGCAAGATGCAAATATCCGCCATTGGGCAGGCGATAACATTTCTGAAGTATTACAGAATGGCGATAAGGAAGAACTTATCGAAGATGCTACAGTAGCATTTGAAAGTGTACTAGACGCTCTGCTAATTGATCGCGAAAATGATCCTAACTCACAAGGCACAGCTCGCCGCTTGGCCAAGATGTACTTTAATGAGATTATGGCAGGACGATATGAGCCCCCACCCACTGCAACTGCATTTCCAAACGACAATGGTACTGCATACAAAGGCATGTTGGTAGTTCGTAGCGAGCTTAAATCAATGTGTAGTCATCATCACCAACCAGTGAGCGGTGTTGCGTATATTGGTATCATTCCAGGTGAGAAAGTCATCGGACTTTCAAAGTATACACGCATTGCACAGTGGTGTGCAAGACGTGGCACACTACAGGAAGAACTGTGCAATGATATTATGCGTGAGATTATAAAAGCAACTGATAGTGAAGACGTGGGTGTTTACATTCAAGCAACACACGGCTGTTGTGAAAATCGTGGCATTATGGCACACAGTTCATTAACACAAACAACTGTACTCAACGGTACTTTTATCAAAGATCCAGCATGTAAGCAAGAGTTTTTTGATAATATTAAATTACAACAGGAGTTTGCACCGAGATGATTGATCCAAAAGTAACAAAGCTAGTCAAGGAATTTGAGAAACAAATTAAAGACCTTAATGCAACTTGGGCAAAGTTGCAAGCTAACGATGTGTATGTTCGTGCTGAATTTGCGGGTACACATTCATATACTGAACCTAAATCATTAGTAGTAAGTGAAATTAGACAAAGTGTAAATTATTTGGCAGGAGGTAAATCATAATGGCCATTGATAAAGTTCACTACACCTGGAAAGATGTAGAACATATGATTCATACAATTAACAATTTGATGTATGCCGATAATTGGCGACCAGATTATATTGTTGGACTTACACGTGGAGGATTGGTTCCTTCAGTAATTATGTCAAATCTAACAGGCATTCCAATGCACACATTAGATGTACGTTTTCGAGATAATGAGGGACTAAATGGTCCTGAAAGCAATTGCTGGATGAGCGAAGAGGCATTTGGATATAACGATACAGAAAAAACTGGCATCACTGGCGCTCGTTGGGATATTAAACTTCGTAAAAATATATTAATTTTTGATGATATTAATGACAGCGGCAAAACAATGCAATGGATTAAAGATGATTGGAGATCTAGTTGTTTCCCTAACGAGGATAATGCTTGGGACTCAGTGTGGGGCAACAATGTTAAATTTGCAACATTAATGGATAATGTGGGCAGTGCGTTTGGTGATGTCGATTACACTGCAATGGAACTGGACAAAAGCGAACGTGATGTTTGGGTAGTATTCCCTTGGGAAGGTGAGAGAGATTATGGAAACTTCTAAACTCAGCATTGACATAGATGAAATAGACGATTTAATTTTTGACGCTACCCACAGTGTAATCAGCGTTACTGGTCATGAGTGCGATACTATAACTTTGACAGATACTTTTTCAAACGACGTGACATTTAATGGAGAAATTACAATTAATCAAGATTGTGAAACTATTAAATTACTTGAAACCCTTAAAGAACAAAAAATGCAAATCGAAGCTCTTAGTGAAATTATTGCTGACATGGTAATAAAGAAAGATTTCAATGTTGAATATGATCTTGAAAAGAGGGTTGAACAAAAAAGATTTCTGAACAAGCTGGGTGGAAAGTAACCATGGCAACATATACTATACAAATTAATGGTTGGGGTACAGAGATGGTACTTGGCGCAATCACCAAACAAGCCTATGATTACTGGAGTATTAAAGATGAAGATGATAGTGGACTAGCTAACCATTTGTTCTGGGATCCATACGAAGCTGAAGAAGGCAATGAAGTTACTGACGAATCTGATCCACGATTTCTAGGAAATTGGTATGAGAATGATGATATTGAACATTCTTACGGTGCCTTTTCAGAAAAGTGTGTAGTAATTGTACTGGATGAAGATGACCAAGAAATATGGGAATGTGATGAGCCAGCAATTAAGAGTACTTCAATCATTGATCCAGAAGAGCAGGAAGCTGGATATTATATTAAAATATGGCAGACTGAAAAAGGAAACTTTTTCACTGCGGAAATTGAAACAGATAAATTTGATCCGGACAAACTGGTATTTTCTGCAACTAACATTGATGGTGATGTGGTAATTGATAGTATAGAATATGACGGACAAGCTATAGATAGCGATGATATTGACACCCGCACTAAGTCATCTGGTTGGGAATTTTATGAAAATCTGTAAGGAATATATTTTGAAAAACTTAAAACTTTATCTATTGGTACTTTTAACGTTTACTGCTTCATCCGCATTTTCTCAAACGATGCCAATACAGCCATTAAATCCTATAGTACCAGAAACAACCGAGCCCACGCCTGATGAAACTCCACTCGTGGCTGTGCCCAGAACAATGATGTGCGGAACATCAACATACGTTCGTGAAATGCTGGATGCACAGGGTTTAGTATTGTGGGCAGGTGGTCGAAAAACTCCTGATTATATTCCAGGAGATCCATTTAGCTCGATTGTTATTGTAAGACACCCACAAACATTTTCATATGCAGTTGTGCTGTTACAGCCAGAAAATAATATAGCATGTGTGGTTGCTATGGGAAATTTTATTTTAACTGTGCAAGAACAATTAGATTTACAGTGATAAAAATTACAACCCATTGAAAGCGAACGATTTTATTGTTCGCTTTTTTCTTGACATCAAGATGTCTTACTGCTATATTATATGAGTAAGTTAACAAAGAGGACAACATAATGGATATCAAAAAAACTCTTATTGCTACAGTTAGTGCGTTAGCCCTGAGTGCCATCCCGCTTACTGCAACTGCTTCAGAATTTAAAAGCTATTACAATATGGCACAAAAGTGGAAACCAGCACAGCAGATTAATTTTGCTAATAGTATGATCCGCAATCTTGAGCGCAGCAACAAAGCATATTCAAATTTCATTAACAAATATTCTCAGTTTGCTGGGCATAGTTGGTATGATAATATGAAACGTCGGTATACGTTCCAAGTATCTGAAATTGCAAAATTCAAGAGCTTACTGGACGCAAACGCAGCTCCAAAAACTACATTAATTGATACCATTGTTACTACTGAAGATCGTTCAATAGTGCGCCGCCGCCCCACGGCGGTAACTAGTGATGTAGATACTGTTGAGATTGAAACAACTGCTGAGTTCATTAATGAATATGCAGTAAACACAAAAGTATTAACAACTCCAGTAAACACAATACTTTACACTGTGACTACAACAGTCAAGGTATACAGTGATGGCGATCGCCAAACAAGCAACCAAGTTAAAGTTACGTCAAATGACACAGTGGATGAAACAGAAACAAAAGTAACACGTGAACTGATTCGTCAGACTGCGGTGGTAGTAGAAGATACTCCAGTAAATAACACAGTATCACAAGTTCTAACTGTTGAAGAATATATGGCACGTGATGATGTCGACTATTCTGCAAGTGAAGCATATCAATCAGCAGTTCTTAATATGAATGCCAGAATTAATCCTGACTATATTAATACTGCTATGCAACCATATGCTGGTAACTTGCCAGCAATTGGCGCTCCAGAAGCATGGGCACGTGGTTGGACAGGCAAAGGCTCTACTATTGCTATTTTAGACTCTGGTATCGACCTAGATCATGTTGAGTTTGAGGACAGCATTGCCGGCACAAAATGCTTTACACGTGAATGTTCAGCTGGTTATGCAACTGTGCAAGACGAAAATCGTAACTCACATGGTACACACGTTGCAGGTATTGCAGCTGGTAATTTAGACGGTAATGGATCAACTGGTGTCGCTTATGATGCAGACCTGCTGATTGCTAAGACAGCATACAACAGTGGGTTCTTTGACTTTACTGTAGTTGACGAGGCTATTGAATGGGCAGTAGACAACGGTGCGGATGTTGTTAACATCAGTGCAAACTACAATGTAGACGCCACTTACAAGAACAGCATGACAGAAATTTCCGACGGCGTCTTCCGTTCCAACGATACTCGTGGACGTAATGGTGTTTCATATGACAATAATGGATATGCTAACATGTATTCAAGCCCGGCGTACTATGGTGATACTGTAACTGCGATGAAAGGCAATGAGTTGGTAATGGTACTATCTGCAGGCAACCAAGGTTTGGATTTCGCAGGACAGCCTACAAAGATTGCATTGGATGATGAAGTTGGCGAACGTGTGTTGGTGGTTGGTAACTATGACCTACGCTCAAACGCTCTGGCATCCAGTTCAAATGCAGCAGGCACCGTGTGCTACGATTTTAATGAAGCTACATCTACTTGTAATAATGATAAGCGTATTAGTGATCGTTATATTATGGCGCCAGGACAGTATGTGATGAGTGCAGATAACAACGGAGAGTATCGTACTCTCAGCGGTACCTCAATGGCAGCTCCCACAGTATCAGGTGCAGTGGCAGTAATACACCAGATGTGGCCGCATATGACAGGTGCTAACTTGACTAACCTATTGTTGGATACAGCAAGCACTGACGAAATTTTTAATTACAATGAAAATGTACATGGTCAGGGATTGTTGGATTTGGCTGAAGCAACTAGCCCACAGGGCGTAATTGGAATTCCAACAACTGGACGTATTGATGGGTCATCAACAAGTGTTGCTAGTGTTGGTACTATGAACATTGCAGGTGCCAGTATCAGCGCACTGGGCAATATGATGGTGGTTGATGATTATGATCGTGACTTCTATATTGACGGCAACAACATGAACGCAGGCGCCGCGTCGTTGACAAGCTATAGCGCAATGACAAATGTTACTGTGCCGATGGAAAATGTAAATGTTAGTTTTGGTGAAATGGCAAATGGCGTTGAAGTAAATTTTGACGGTGTTCAAGTAGGAGTAATGAGTGAAAATGAAACATTTCTAGGCAACGTTGCTGATAACATGATGATTGATGTTGATGGTGCCACAACAGTATATGCTGGTTACGAAGCAGAATTTTCACAAGGTAACACTACCTTTTATGGCAACGCAACAATTGGTTTAACAACACTGGATGTAAATAGTAGTGCAATGATGAAGTCAGCAGACACTTTGGTTAGCAATAGTGCAACTGTTGGTGTCCGCCAAATGGTAGGCAAAGGAATGTTTAGTCTTAGTGCAGCTCTTCCAGTAGCAATTGCAAATGGTAACGGAAATTTTGAAGTTGCTAGCGGCGTTAGCGCAACCGGAGACATTGAGACTATGAACATGTCATCCAGCCTTGAAAATGCATCACGTGAGCTTACTGTTGGATTTGGTTACGATTATGCATTTAACGACAATGCAGGTGTTGGTACATATGCTAGCTTCACAGACAATGCAGGTAGCATTTCAGGAAATACATCAGGGTCGATTGGTGTAAACTTTAAGGTACAATTTTAATGAGTTCAACATACAAAAGAGGACAGTTAGAAGTTATAGCTGGTCCAATGTTTGCAGGAAAGAGTAGTGCGCTGTTAAAGCGTCTACTTTTTCTTGAACACGGCGGCAACAAAGTCTTAGTACTAAAGCCAGTAATTGATGATAGATATGATCCCAACAGTATCGTAACACATAACCAACTAAAACATGAGGCAGTTTCCGTGATTGATTTAGAACTTGTAAAAGACAATTATACAATCAAGCCTTATAACTTTCATACTATTTTTATTGATGAAGTTCAGTTTTTTGATCCAAAAGAAACACTGTGGTTTGTGGAGGAAGGCCTCCGCGAAGGCGTTAACTTTGTATGTGCGGGACTGGACCAGGACAGCCGCGGTGTACCGTTTGACACAACTGCCCGCATGTTGGCGCTGGCAGATGATATTGAAAAGATCACAGCATTTTGTAATGTATGCGGCCAGAGCGCCAGTAAAACACAGCGATTAAGTACTGGCGGCGGTCGAGTAAATGTCGGCGGCGCAGACAAATATGAGCCACGTTGCCATGCGCATTGGGAAGGCAAATAATGTACCACGAAATTGATACAGAGACACAGTTTAAGATTAATGATTTGATGGAAAATTTCCAACAAGCAGCATTGGCAACAACTGGTGAACGATTTCCACATGTATCCAAGGTAATGCCTGCAGTAGTAAATGGTGAGATTTATTTGCTACTAAGTGATTTAAGCGAGCATACTAGAAATATTCAGGACATAAGTAAACGTGTTAGTATCTATTTTGCTTCTGTAGAAAAGCATGGTACACGATTAAATAATCCACGATATACTGTGATGGGGAAATTATACCCCGTGCCGTATAATGATAATAAAAATTCAGAACAATATAAAAACATGTTAATAGAATTTGACAAATTGGACAAAGGTGCTACAATGTATGGCATGTTTGGAGATTTTAATATATACAGGTTCGAGCAATATGATCATTTATATGTTGAGGGATTTGGCAAGGCTTTTAAGTAAGATATAAAATTAACCGTTGACATTTCTTTCTAGATACATTAAGCTGGAACGTACTAGAAGAAGTTAACAAAGAGGGCAACAAGATGTCAACAGAACTTAAAGGACAAGACGGTGAATGATCGGGAATTATACGAAGAAGGTCTATTGATGGATCTGGAAAAAACGAAGACTCTCATTAAAGAGCTGTTTGAACTTCTTGACAAAACCGAAGAGACAAATGAAGGTAGGGTCTTTCGTCCTAATCGAATCTCTTCTTGTCGTAACGCAGATGTAGAGAAACTAGAGCAGGTTCTGAAAGAACTTAAGAACACTTTGGTGGATTAATGTTAAAGGAGAAGAAAGATGAGTGATGAGCAGGCAGAGGCGGAGACCCCGAAGGTGCTCGATGCGTGGCTTGAGGCTGAGGCTAAGATTGTTGAACTGGAAGCAGAGAACGAAAAACTGCGCAAAGGTCTTGAAATCTATGCACGTGAGCGTAATCGTTTTAAACACGCAACACCAGAAATGAGTGGTGCATATTTCTTGTCTGGTGGTCATGGACCTAAAGATGATAATCAGATGCCGCAGTTTGTAGAAATTGTCCCTGCATATGGATGTGGTTGGTCAATGATTTATGAAGACACTGGTCGCACTATTAGCTATGAGGGATCGTGATGAAAGTTTATATCAGCGATTATCCTAAACATAGGTTCTATCACAACTGGTTGTACCGCTGGTTTGGTTATAGTCAACAGCAACGAACGAGTATAAAGATTCACGACTATGATACTTGGAGTATGGATCATACTCTTGCACCTATCATATTGCCTATGCTTGTACAGCTAAGAGCTACAAAGCATGGTGCTCCTATGGTAGACATGAAAGATGTTCCACGAGAACTACGTGCTACTAAAAAGCAACTGGACGCATACGGCAAAAACGGTGATTCTGACCCTAAGTTCTTTGAACGTTGGGACTGGATCATGGATGAAATGATCTGGGCGTTCGAACAAAAGTGTCGTGACGATTGGATGGAAGATTACGACTATAACAAATGGGATAGTGAAGGTGCAAAAGCCCACCAAGATCGCATGAGCAATGGTTTCCGTTTGTTCGGGACTTATTTTGAAAATCTCTGGGATTAGAAATGAATAAAATTATAGAATTACCTGTCATGAGAATTATTGCAGGACCTTGTCAGCATGAAGGTCTAGCACAAAGTGCAGAGATTGCACGTGAGTGTAAACGTGTGTGCGACAAGTATGGTATCGATTATTATTTTAAAGCAAGTTACGACAAAGCAAATCGTACAAGTGCAGATAGTAAACGTGGGGTTGGACTAGAAAACACCATGATGGATTTTCGTACACTGAAAGAAACGTATGGAGTATCTACAGTAACAGATGTACATAGTGTTAGCCAG